>Ga0209700_100539_pt1 | contig 72221 bp, 26 predicted proteins | sample SiratroredBW_FD_187528 | JGI IMG/M metagenome (GOLD analysis project Ga0209700, IMG submission 187528) | Root nodule microbial communities of legume samples collected from California, USA - Siratro red BW (SPAdes) (version 2) | ecosystem: Host-associated > Plants > Roots > Nodule | place: USA... | reverse complement strand
GTTTTTTTTTTTTTTTTTTTTTTTTTTTATAAAATAAGATGTATTGTATCACTTTGCGTACTAACATCCTAATAAAGTACGAAACCGAATAATATGTAGCAAGTTAAACTAGAATAAAAGAAAAAAAATACAAAACATTAGGTTAAACTCATACTATCAAATTATATAAACGTCCTTAACTAGTTGTTGCTTGGGTAAATGTTTGTAATTATTGGCATGTCGATACTTTTGCTTCGGGTAATGACGTTTTAGCTAATTTAGTTTAATTAAAAAGATATTTTTAACATTAATTTAATTTGTGTTGGTCCGGTGATATTAATAACAATTTTAAAAATAAAAATTTTCCAACAATTTTCATCTTCAATAAAATAAATATAAAAAAATATAAAATTGTAGTAAATAAAACAATGAATTGAATAAAAGAAATAAAAAAAAAAAAAAAAAAAAAAAAAAAAAAAAAAAAAAAAAAAAAAAAAAAAAAAAAAAAAAAAAAAAAAAAAAGACGTGGATGAGAGAGATGAGTGTTAATGAAAAAGATGTGTGAAAAGAGATTTATAAAAGAGAGTGAAAGAAGAAAATTATGAGATTAAAGATTTGATATCTTTAAATCAGGATCTTTAGATTAAATAATTTATAGTTCATATTCGTCGTATATTTAGCATATAAGATAACACTAAAATAAATATTAAAAATACATTATATCAGCATCCGTTAACATAATTTTAATAATGCCTATTTAATCAAACCTAACACGCATCTTTATATAAAACTAAAAATTAAAATATCTTTAATACTATTATGAGTAATAAAAAATAAATTAATTAGAAATACTTTTAAGGTACTTTAACCGTGTTACAATATAAGCTGTAATAGTTCACAATGTATAATAAAACTTAACTAGTCCTTACCAACTTTTCATTAGGACAAAACATAAAACCTCCTGTTATACAAACCGCAAATTCTATAACAACTAACCATAACATCAGTGACAATATTTGCATTAAAACTAATGTTCCAAAGTTCATAATCAGATATATTCTCTTAATCAGAATTACTTGACAACTTCTTGTGTAACATAAATGATCCTGCCCATCTGGCTTGACATCTCTCCTTTATGCTCATGAAGTCCATGTTCTCTTTTTTCTTGTAGCCAAACAACATAATATCTTTCTACATTTCCAAATTGGCTCAATTATAAATAAAAAATGCATTAGTGGAATCCAAAAATTATACACGAAAAAATACATCTATCTGAAACATAATATAACACTGTCCCTCCTAATTCCATACCTAACTTCATTGCTCTAACACTGAAATTATCTAGTTGTTAATTAATTTTATGCATACGATAAGATCCAAACACCAATCCGAATATGTAAAATTAGCTTTATTAAACTTGTTATTAATCCATGCCCAAGTTTTGATTTGAGTTAGTGTAAAAATTTCCTCAGCATCTCACACTTGATTTCTACAGATAATATTGTTCCTCTAAGTCCAGATTGCCCATATTATTTGTCACCCAAACAATCCTCTTGATACAATTCTAGCTTCAATTGCATGTTTTAATGTGTTTCTTCTTGGAGGATTTGATGTTTGAATGTGAATTTGAGTTGATGCAGCAGAAGTATTGAAGATTGCAGTACCTTTAAGTGTTGGAGATGGAAATTGAAAGTGAATTATTATGAGGTTAAGCCAATACACCTAGGAGGGACAAGAGCAATTCTAGAAAAGAGACTACTCTAAGGAGAGATTTTGAACAGGAGTGAAGACACAAAAATCATTACTTATTCAAATATGAATTTTTAATTACAAAAGTCACCTATTTATAGGCTAAAAGATGACTTGTCTTGCAAGTTTATCAAAAACTCTCCAATAGAAACTTAACAAGTACAAAGTCATGAGTGAAGAGGATCCTCTCCATTGGGAGAGTGTCATGTGTCCATGATACAATCCATCCCAAACTTCATATCCTCTCCAATAATATGAGTACAACTGGCACAAAAAGCTTGGAAGGCAAGCTTCCATGTGACTCCTACGTGTCTCACATGTGGTGCCTTATTTAAGCTTATTTAGCACCTTCTTGGAGTTTTTACAAGCCTTAAAAAGTGGATGTCTTGTCTAACTTTGATATAAGACCTAAGGTCCAAAATCCTATTTTATTAGGCTCAAAATATAAGGTCCAAAACTTATTTTACTTGGCCCAAAATACAAGGTCCCCAAAATAAACTCTACACAAATTTTACAAGTAGATGTCTTATAATCTTAAGTTCCAAAGTCTCTACAGTGCTCTTCTCAAATTTTAAATATCTACCCAAAAGTTTGTTTAAAGACCTAAACTCCTGATAAACTCCTGATCAAAGTTCTAACTTAGTGACCTCTTTATTTTTTTCTATTAAGTCCTACAAGTTCAATATCCATGAAATGCTCCTTAATCATACAATAATGTACAATTTGTATCCCAATCCACTTATCACACATACTTCATATTCTTCTTGTAATTGAACATGTCAAAACAAATTATTATGATTTTCTTCTTCTAAACCACACATGTCACCAATTGGTCAAATAATATCTCCTTTTCTAAATTAACAAGAGTTGCTAACCTATCTTGTAATGTTCTCCAAGCACATAATTGAGCAATAGGTAATGCTTTTATTTTTCAAAGATGGGTAAATACTTCCATTTCCTCTCCCACCGATTCTAACACCCAAATTCTTATATGCTTTTTTAATTTCGTATTTTTGTAATTTGTTACCTTTCTATACCCAGCCATCCTTATCTTTATACATGATACACTCTTGCAACTTTTCCATGAGATCTTCAATTATGGAATGTTCCTACTCAAACCAACTTAGTTTCCGCTCTTATACTTTCCCATTCCATATCCCAACCTCACTGAACTTAGCTCCCTTTTGTTCATAATTAACATATAAGAAAAATTTCTCTCTAAGTGTCTCCTTAATATTATTAGTGTCAGTTAAACCGACTCTAATATCTTTTTTATAAATATTTTTATTATTAAAACATATTAAATATTATTAGAGTCTACTAAACCAACTCTAATTTCTTATTTTGAAAATATATTTAATATTATGAAAGTTGATTAAGCCATATCTAATATTTTTATAATTGTTAAAAAATATATTTAATATTATTAGAATTGACTAAGCTAATTATAATAGTTTTTAATATTATTTATTATTATTTAAATTTTTTATATATTATTAAAATTTATAATAATTTTACACATTATATGTTATTAAAAGAACTATAAATATTTTGTATCGTCTTATAGTTAGTTTAACTAATTTTAATAATGTCTTATATTAACATACACTAAATTTTGAAAGATACTTTCATATTTTTCTTCTAGTGTATGGTTCAAATTGTTCGATCTTAAGAAATTTAAATAGAATGATCTAAGACAAGTTTACGCATTGCCCACGAAGAATCTCATGATTTTTTGCTCACAAGCACACACATACACATAGAAAAATAATTGTACCTGCATAACATGAAGATGAAAAAGTTTTCTCTGATTGTCTTTGATTCTGTGTATTAGGGGGAGGAGGGAGCTTTAATGAAGGACAGCGGTGGTTCCGTTTTCTCTTGTCGCAATGCAAACGTGACATATATATTCAGCACCGACCTGTTCTTCACGCGTTGCCTACCAAATCCAACCATCAAATGACATAACTCTTCCTGTACTTGTTGCCCTTCATGTGACCTAGCAAGAGGAGGTGGTCACGTGACAAAGTGCCCTAGAGAGAATGGAACCAAAGGTGAGGGGCTAGCTATGTATGTGACACTAAATTAACCAAATCAAGTACTTAATGAAGTGATAGAGAGAGAAAAGGAGGACACAAAAATATAACATGCAATTATCCAATAATAGAGATTGATAGAAGAGCAAGTGTTTTTGTACAATTTGTAGTACAAATCACAATCCTAAAATTCAATATGTATAAATAGTTGTTGAAGAAATTATTTTATCAACTGTTAATTGAAAAATAACTAAAGATAATATTGTTTAATTGAATTAATGCAATGTATAATGTTTCTATATATCTTGTATCAAAATATCTTAATTTTAAATGCATTGAAAAGTAGGTATTAGTTTAGAGGTATTTATATCCACTGGTATTGAATAATTATACACTTCAATTGTCCTTAAAAAACTGTCAACTACTTTATACACATTTTGTTTTGTTAAACCTTTACTCTCTTTCCATTTTATTTTACTTTTATTTTAGAAAAATATTTAAAGAGGGTCACCTAAGCACTTTGTACGTAATGGTTTTAAACTTGATATCAATGAAATATATTCACCTTACACAGTTATTCATTATAAAAAAGTTAATGGTTACTTGAAATGTTTATTTTTATAAACATAGATATAGCCTAAAATGTTAGAGGATAGAACCAAACAAATTAAAGGTAATCCAATAAATATGTATGGGACAAATTCCTTAAAACATTTTTATAAATATACAATTTAAATTTTACATTTTTAATTATTAAAATATTAAAAATATTTATAATAATATTTAATGTTTTTTAAATAACAAGATTGCATATGATAATCAACAATTTCACACCCCACTAAACCTTCACAAACTTTTACTAAACGTACTATTTATGCTAATTATACAATAATTTAGGAAAAGATCGTTACAAACTATTTGAGAACAATTTGTTTTGAAGTGTAGGAAAAGAAATTGTGTTATGATAGTTTCATTACCCTGTATGCGAATTTGGTTAGATCTCCAATAGCATTCAATAACATGTTTGCTTCTCCAAAATTTATATTCAACATATTTGTATATACACTTGAGAATATAAAAAAAAATAGTGTAAGAAGAGAATTATAAATTTATCATTGTGCCGCATTTCAAGTTATTAATCTCTTATATATTATTTGTGAGTGTGTCAAACTGGTAAGACTTGATAAATAATTTTTTAATGTGAAATTAATTATAATCAAACAAGATAAATATTTAATTACAAATACAATTATTCATAACATTTAAAATGACAATAAGTTATAAAGGGAAAAATATTAAAAATAATGAAAGAAGAAAAATATATTCATAAATAAGACCAAAAAGAAAAATAGAATATTTATTATAAAAGATAAAAAAATATGCTTATAATCCTAGAAATGGGCCTATGACGTATTTAGACGCTTGATCCTTTAATATTAATTGCCATCTAAGTTTTTTTATTTCCTTTTATTTACACTCATCGATTCAAATGTTGAATTTGTAGTTAGACATTAATTTCAACATTCAGATTTTGAGTGAAAACCCATTATTCTTCTCCTTAATTACAAAATCGAAATAGAAAATCTAATCCTATGTTCTACCTTCCATAAATGCTTTGTTGTGAAATGTGGGTTCATCTAAAGTGTTTACATGCTCATTTTTTGTACTGGGAAACCTTCGAACCATGTTAACAATAATTTGAATTGATTATTAAATATTAATTCATATCAGTCTCTGTTCCTAGTTAAGTACTATCGCTTATATGAGGATAGATAGATTTTCTTTCCATACAGCTCGTGCAAGCTAATACTAAAGCATATTCGTTCCAAGCCAAATACTTGTATTTGTAAGAGTTAATTTTCAATTCAACTCACACAACGTAAATTCATACAACCAATGTAAATTCATACAACCAATTTGCCTTATTGCACTACATTCTTAATTTCAAACATCCTACCTCATTCAATCAGAATAAGTGAAACTGTTTTTTTTTTTTTTCTTTTTTAAGTTTTGATGTTATACACGCCTATGTTTTTACCTTGCATCACTATAAATACATCTTCAACATTAAAGATTGAGTCTCTAAATATCACTTTATTTCTTTAAGTCCAAATGGTCCAAATACATGTTATTCATATAGAGAAATATATTTTTTATATTATAGAGCTATTGAGATCCCACTTTAGATGAAAAACTCATTTATTACCAATAATGTTAAATTATGGTTGCTGAGGGACAAAAGACCATGTACCATTGCCAAGTAATACATTGAATTCTTTTGATATTCTTTGTCTCCACTAAGAATGTTTCAAAGCCCGGGAAAGACAAGAAAGTTCAATTTGGTCGGATAAAGGAAATTTGGTGGCTAGGTGAAACTGTTTGGGTTTAAAGATGCCAATTTTAGATTTTGTAACCATTGGATGAGACAATTGTTTTGGTCCAGGTGAGCATGAGGATGAATCTACATGTGTGGAAGGAGATGAATTCAAAGTGTACAAAATATCATTATTAGATGGAGAAAATGATTCAATGGAATTTGGTAATATATGAGGAGGGGATGAGGTAAGCAGTAATGTTGGCATGGATATAAGAAAATATAAGTTTTGAGATGTGGTAGGTAAAGAGGAGATAGTGGAGGTGAAATTTGAATTTTTAGATATGGTGTTGGAATGATTTGTACGTGGTTTGAGGGTGTGGGGTCAGATAGGTGAATGTATGTAGGTAAATGTTTTCCAAAATTTAAATATGTAAACATGTAAAATTAGATAAGGTGAACTTTGTTTCTTCTCAATGAACAAATTGTATGTCATATTTTATTTATAAGTAAATAGTAAATTGAATAAAAAAGATCATTTTATTAAATGGTTGCAATATTTGAAAAGATATCCTTTTTTATTATGAGAATTAGAAGAATGGATATATTTAAAAAAAAAAATATGATATTGATAAATGTAGACCAACTTAGACGAAATTGAATTGATTCAATAATCAATTATTTAAAAAAAATATTAAAATCAAAATTTGTTTTGTTTTCATAAATTTACTAAAATTTATTCTTGAAACAATGAATTCTATTTGAATACAACAGAAACTCGCCTAAGAAAAAGTATGCATAAAATTGAAAGAAAAAAAAAAGTATTAGAAACTAACATGGGAATTACAAATGATCATATTCATAAAATCGTCTTATATTTTTTTAAGAAAAAGTCATAGATTTTAGATCTTGTCCCAAATATATAACTGAAAATGTGATCAACCATCCAAATCAACTGAAATTCTCAAAACTAGTATTTCCCAAACATTTCTTCCCTCACTCTCACTAAAAGGTAGATGATCCTCTAGTAAGACAGATTTCTTTCTTTTTCTTTTACTCTTGCGTCCAGAGTTGCTAACTTTTTTCAGCCGCCTAGGGCTATAAATCTAGATGAGTATTATTCGTACTATCACCGTTGGCTTTGGTTAGGTTAGGTAAGCGACAAGCGGTTGTTTTCCTCATTTCTTTCTAATCTCTCATCCTTTTCTGTTAGGCCTCTATCTTCAAAGAGAAATATAAATCATTGAACAAACTTCCCTCCAAAAAGTCCAAACAAGAGCTACTTCAGAGTAGACCCTATATATTATATATGATTAATATATAATTCACGCATCACCATCCTTTTTTTTTTTTGTGTGTATTTTATATACTTCTTTTCTCTATCTCTTCCTATCACTTGTGTGTAAAATTTACTATTGGATAAAAGTTAAGTACAGACTTGGATATACATGTTCATCACCAAAAGAAGCACTTATATAAAAAGGCTTTCTTCCTTCAAAACGTACACACTCACAGCAAGCTTCCTTCCAAATGTCGAGGTTACTTTACATGGTATAACGACATAAAAGGAATTAATGCAAAGTCCCATCACCATCATTTGTATTGCTTCATTTTGCATGAGATTGTTGTGGTAATAATAAAAGTTCATTCCGAAAGCTACCAAATTTTCAACGGACCAGTTAAATCCATTTCAAGTCTTTGTTCCCATATCATGTCATTAAGTTTGTTACCATTATTACTCAAAGCTAAAAACAAGATCGTGCATGACTAGATAATTGAAGGAACTGTTCAAAAAAAAGATAATTGAAGGAAAAAATAAATAAAAAAGAAGCTACACTATACTGGACTCATGATATTATAGAAATGGTTGGGGTGAGAGCTTTCTAAAGGAATTTTGATCCTTTTCATGAGCTTGCATTGTAGAATATTAGCCAAATTAACAAGAGAGTGAGAATGAGCAAGACAAAGAAGGACATTCACTCTTATCTATCCCCGACAAAGTATAGACACATTTTAAGGCCAACCATCTATCTATACCTAATTAGGGGGCTCACATGCATGATTAAACCTTATTCTTTTGCACACTTGAGGATCCCCAATAATACCTTTAATTGTTTTTCACCTTACAATCTTTGTGTGGCTAACTTAGTGATTGGCTGTGTGTCTGCCATATATTTAAATTGATATCCAAATTGAGCATTTTTTATATATCAAAACATAGATGGCCCTCTAAAAGTATCCTCTTTGAATCCCTAACTGAAAAAGAAACAATATTAGGCACCACACATTGATTGGTTTCCATTGGCCTTCATTAAATTTTCTATGCAGGTGTTTTGGCAATAGGTATTTGATCCACCTATAATAATGGCACGCACCTGGAAACTTGATGCAACAAATCAATGCCTTTTGCCTTTTGAGATAATTCCCATGCTTGATATTATATATATCATTTCAGTTTATCCAACACAATTTTTTAATAGGGTCCAGATAATTTTTGTAAATAAGTCAAAAAGAAAAATGTTATATATTAAGAATGTTTTCATATTGACATGACAATCTAGATTCTCATTATGCCAATTATTGCCAAATTCTATTTTGTTTTAATTTTCATAACAATAAAATTTCGTGCACATAGTACTTGCTATAATTAGGAACAATAAAATAACCATTCCAGAACTCCATGGAAAAATTGATTGCTAATATTTACACTCATATCAAGGTGATAAATAAGTTTGCTCAAAGACAAGATGCCTACATATTCTTCGTTCATCACAAACAATAATAAAGAACTGAAGAGCCCATACATATCACAAGGCAAAAGATAGTAAGTGCAGTTGCCACTTCCAACTATTAAAGCTACTAGGATTGTTTTATTTTATTTTTTTGCCTTTATTGAAACAATTCCCTTGTGGTCTTTGAGAAATTCCACTGACTGTCCAAAAGAGAGGTGGTCATCACCTCCACAACAACACTAATTACCTTTAATCAACTTTAATTAATATGCCAATATATCAAAAGAAATATTTTTAAGGCATATCCTTAACATGATTGAATACAAGTGGGCCTTAAGGAATTATATAATATGTCAAACACTAAATGATTGGGACAAAGATAATTTATTTTCATCACGTAAACACTAACCTGTTTTCTTGCCTTGAAGGCATGACAAGGAGAAATACACACACACTTCATATCTCTTGGCTTTTTCGGCAGAATCTATAATTTTACTCAAACTAATAAGCCTTATATATATATATACACTGTTATTGATGGAGAAGAAACAGGGGGAAGTTGAGTTGAGAAGTAATCTAAAACACTTTTTCTCTCCTTTTGCTGTGCCTCTCAGTGCTCAATAAACTTTTAGTTGTCGCACTCGGGAGTGGGAAAGGAAGCATAAAAAGAATATAGAAAATTAATTAAAGATTCGTAAAAGATAATTGAACTGGTCAAGTACTAGGTAATTGAGCAATTGAAATAAGTACTTCAATGACCCAATAAATCATATTCTCCTTCAGCAAGCACAGATATCATATAAAATGTGTGAATCAGTTAACCATATTTATACTATTTAAACTATGCAGGAACACTTTACTAGTTCAGTGGAAGTTATACTGCTGAATCTATATGTATGAAAATTGATCAAGTTTCACTGGGTATACAGCAATAGCATGGTTGTATTTATGTGTCATCAAACTATAGCTAGCATGGTAAATATTCAATCAGGAGCAAATTGAACAGCCAGCTCACTAATAAGAATTCAATAGCCGAAGACTTCAATTTCCAAACCAAAACATAATAGTATTAAGATCCATAATGAAAATATGAACAAGCATATGGCTATAGGTTATGTTTCTATATAGTAATAATGTAAAATATCAGTGAAAACAATATATTTCCTCCAATTCTCATTTCCTAAATCATCGATTGATTAATTGAGTGATATCTCACATTTCGTCTTAATTGTGTGAGATTCATGATCTAACGTATAGGAAAGAATGTTTCAAGAATGAAAGAAAATGATAAAAGAGGATGAAGAAAAAATAACGGAAGCTGGGGAAAAGGATATAGAAAGCTTTGATATATAACATTCCAAAACACAAACCCTGAAGCTTAAATTTTCTTTTACAAGAATAATTCTCTGTTGGTAATCAAATCATTCACGCTTACAAGAACACAAATGAAAGAAATATGGAAAGAAAGAAAAATTCAAGAAAGAAAGAAAAATTCAATCAGTTAAGTAATTTGATACACAAACTCTGCACTCTATTTTCTTCCCTTTCTTTAGCGAGAAGAATTAGGAGGAGAGTACTCACATACTACCTCAGTTTGCACTTCCCTTCTGTGAAAGTTCCTGTGGCAGCCACAAGCAGCGCATGTAAGAGCCCCACCACCTCCATCCCCTGTACTAGCCATGAACTCCCTGCAACCATCCACTGCATACCCTCCAATATTGGCTGCATGATTCTTCTGGCACTCCCCATATCTTACGTTTCTGATCACTGAAGATGAAGTGTTGGCCACATCTCTTTTCAGCACCACCTGTCTCTTACTCATGCTTAATCCCAAAAACCCTAATCAGCTTGATCTCTATGTTTGACTTTCTGTGTATGTTTGTTTTGGGTTCCAATCAGTGGTTTCACCCAAAATATGTAATCCAAGCAAACCGAAATGCTGGCTGATGATTACACTAGAGATAGCTCTAGCTCTATTTATATCAATACTCGAGTCAGTGCTTGCTGGTGACTAACCCTAACCCTAGTGTGTAAATTTGTGAGTGGCTTATTTGGGTAAAGCACTAGGAACAAAAGATGGAAATAAAGGTCATGATGGTTCTTGAGGTATTGAGCAGCCTTATTTTACCAACTTTTTGGTGCTCATGTATTTCAACTGAGGACTACAAAGACAAGCACATGGGAGCACTTGGTCCCTAAAGCATTAAGACAGGGACTTATATAATCAATTCTGAAATTACATGTATTATATTTTTACCTCTCACAAAACTATATGAAAAACATGATAAAGGAAGATGAGATGACGAAAGAATAATACACATGTTATTTTTTTATTCGAGAACAACATCACCAGCATGTACACAACTTTATCCAAGTTTTGTCTAAAGTATTATTGTTCTCTAAGCCAATGAAGGCACAACACGTCACCAAGAGGAAATGGTGGGGTTCTTAGTTGGTTATGATGCTAGAGAAAGGTAGAAGTATGTTTACACAATGATCATCCGTTGCTTTTAGAAGTATAAGTGAAGAAAAGTCTCCATACCGCATTGTGGTACCCTCTGATTGAGAACGGGACAAAACTTAATATGGGAAGTAAAGGAGGGAATACTTGTCCTTACATCAACCATACAACCCTAGAATTGTCTTCCAGAATTGAAAAAAGAAAAAAAATGGGAATATAATTTTATTTTGTTATATTTTTATTTTTTTTTTGAAAAAAGACAAAGCTTGACTCTACTTATAGATTTACATGGGTAGTTAATCTAAAATCAATTAGATAGACGTGGTGACAGTGCAGTGAAGTGCTTTTTCGGTCAAACTAATTGATTAAGCTGCTTAAGAAGAGTTACCAACTAAAGGGTAGATGCTAATTTTATATCTGCAGTGGGTCCTATTTGATACTTAAAAGGAAGGTTGCTGTGGCCCTGCTTGCAACTGTGACAACAACTCTTGTCTAATTACCTAAGATTCTAATAGGTATAAGACCATTCCCCACACTCATACATGAATGACCACCCTTTTCTTCTTTCCCTTGGATCAAATCAAGGACAATCATAACTTTACAAAATTTCAACATCATTGATATGCTCTTGAACTCTCTGGCCATCATCAAAGCTAGCCAAAACAAAAGGGCACTGTGTATGTCTACACACACACCAGATTCCTTTAATTTTTCTTGTTTTGAGTCATTGCGAGTAAAACTTGGGATTTCTACTATTGAGGAGTTGAAAAGTACGTGTCGTTCCCTGCATAGATCCTGATACGTGTAGTTAACATTTACACCAAGTTTTTGCGAACATATATAGAAGGAAGTGAAGAACAGCAAAATAGACAGACAGATAGAGTGTTGAAGTGAAAAGCGGGTGATTTACACAAGATCTGCATTATTTCGAAACCTTAATATTATTGGATGGGGCATTTGGTGGGGGAAGAAGAATAGAAATGCCATGGACAAGTTTGATTTTGAAAGGTCTGGATTGTTCACTTAGGTTATGAGTAATACATACACAAGAAGGCATGAGGAGCCTCCACCAACGCCATATCAAAGTGAAGAACTAGAAAGGGACAAGCACACATTGGGGCAATAACATGTGCACATTAGAGAAAGTGACAAGGGACAAAGACACATGTGCTTGTCAATCAGAAGCGTGCTCGTAGTTTACGTTATAAGAATCAATTAAAAATTCGTATTTGGTAATCACCATTTGGAAAAGCATCATCCTCATGAATCTCAGTGTATGTGATTAGTATATGGCTATAACGTTTAATAATTCGATTACATGCAAGATGAACATTCTTAAATATTGGTTTAAATATGATTTTAGTTTCTTAAATCTGGCTTTTCATTTAAAATTGATCTCTTAATCCTTTTAATTGGAAATTTCGCATACATATATATGAATAATAATTACGTCGTTTATAGGATTATTTATTTTAATTTCATTCTTGTAATTAAATATTTTTTTCCTAACAGTCAATAATAAATGAATTTAAATAAATACGTCACTTGAAGGATAGCCCAACCCTTATACATCTTAGATAAAGCTCTATGACTCCTTTCTAAATTTATATAACATCACATAGATACATTCCAGAACATTTCTCCCATGATAGAATGTAAAGAATATTCATGTGAAATTTACTATACTAATAACGAGATTTACTCCTCACACTTATGATAAGATACACAATACCCCACTTTGTCCACTGAACACTTGTGCAACCTCCATATTCTAGTATCCAGAAGCCTCTTCTTGCCTTGTTGTGTTCATCTTATAGACTTCAACTACCTTTTCAATTGTATACCTGCAAACAAAGACACACCTACATTCTATCTGTATCCCTCAAGCTATATCAGGTTCTAGTTCACTACTTCAATGATTCCAAACACTTAACTGGAGCAAAGTTACAATCCGAATAAGAGAATATTGTTTTCGTCATCCTATGTTTAAACCATACCCAACCCTTTAGTTGTGCTAGACAAAAAACTTCCGCCTTATCTACTACCCCTCCTCTTAAAACTACTTTATTTATATATTTCCAAATCTCCGTCACAACAGCTACCTACACTTCTTTCCAAGTTCTATTTACGCTATTCTTATAATCTGTTAAATAGAAGTTTTGAAAATGGATAGGAATAAACTCATGTCTAACTGTGACCCTTCCTATCCACCTTTCACACATGTTCCAAACTTTTTGAGCAACCTTATAATGTACAGAAAAGATGTTGGACGTTTTCTATATGTTATCAGCACATAGGACATATAGTGCACCCGAGTTGCATTCCCCTTTTCACTATGTTAACCCTGATTGGCAACCTATCCCATAATATCTTCCATACACACATAAAAGTCCACGGAACTATGTAAGGACATCTGTTTTCCTTCCAAAATATTTATTTTAACATTTATTTATAAGACATTTAGATCTAATGATTAATAATATTAATATAACCTGAAGATTGAATTTACTTAAATTACTGAATTTACTCAAGAACACGCTGTCACTTTAATATATGCTCCATATATACATACGTGTGTTTGAAAAGATTAATTTATGGACTAACTGAGTACACCTAAAAAAGAAAGCTGGTATATATATGAATAAAATCTTCCCTTAAAATGATTGACCATAGATGTTACTTTAATCTAATGGTTCAATTTCCCCTAATTTGATGTGAAGAGTGATAACGTTAAAGCTAAACAAAATGATTTCATTGGCAACGAGAATCATATCGTCCAATCACCTTTAGTGATCAATTAATGTTTGAAATTTAACATGAAATTGAGATTTATCTTCATAATTTGTGTGCTTAGTTTCGTTGAGTCAAAAAATATAATTCTATAGTAGTCTCTTAAAATTATAAAACAATTATAGCTCGATGATTTGGTTACTTGTTCAGCAATATCCTAAAAATTATCCAATTATGTTTAACAATTAAAACTAGAGATGATCTGTTTGGTAGATTCATGATTTGATTTGAGGCTATAATAAAGTCATTAGATCGGTGGTATGTGCAAATAATAAGTTTTATGTTTAAGTTCAAACTAGCGTTGAGAACTAAGGTTAGAGAACACAATGCTTTCGGAAAATGCTTGTTCATTCTTCTTTTCCCATTTCCCATCAAACTTCGGGGAATTAGGAATTTGAAATGTATAAAATTTTTAGGAGATGGAGAAGGATAAAGGATGTATTCATCGAGAAGTAGGAATCAACTGATTTTGTGCGTTTCCTAAGAGTTTCCAATCCTTAAGCAAGCACTAGAGAAGCAGCTCAATAATATACGGATTGAACTGGTGTATAAGGGTTTGGACACTTTTGAAGTACTCATTTTAATTTAATTTATTTTTGGTTGTTCAGAAAAAAAAATATACGGATTGAAAACATGAAAATTCATGTTATTATGTGAAGTTTATCCTGTTAGTGTACATTGTTCTCTTTGTTGAGAGTGTTTTTCTCAATGATCGATAAGTCTTAATCTTAGAAGAGGTCAATACTGGAAAGGTGTAGAATACTCATTTTTAGAGAGATGTTGAAACTCATACATATAGAGGTATAATAATACTTATTCCTAGAGAGACATAAAACTCATTTTAGTGAAAACTCTTAAATGGTTTGTTTAAGCTAAATAGACGTAGCCCTGGTTGTAGAGTGAACCAATATAAATTTGTATTTACTTCTCTCTCCCTTATACTTTGTTTTATATTACATTTGAATTATTTATATTCTGAAATTTAAATTCAGGATCTATTCGAACCCCCTTATGGAGCCAACTACATATTCATATATGACTCCTTTTGGAAAGTAAAAGGCTTATCAAGTGTCCAACACTTCTCATGACACGTAATTATGAATAGGGTTGCCACATGAGATAACTTACAAACTAAAGGGGTATATTGGGTAGTAGAATATGTGTTATATGTCAAGATAATAATGAAAGGACATCACACATGTTCTTCAAATGTAAAATAACATAACACATTTAGAAATTTGTGGGTATGAGTAATATCTACACACTATAACACTGCATACATTCACTTTTTCCAATTTTAGCACTTGGGTTTGAATAACAAATGTAATGAAGTGTGGAAGTGTATGTGGATCTCAATAATTTGGAATATTTGGCTCCATAGAAATAATGTCATATTTAGAAACGCAAAAGTGGGCGATATAGAAATCTTCACTGTGGATCAATTAAAGCATAGGCCTGGATCACGAATGAATATCATAAGGCTAATTTCTCATACTCAAAATGGTATGTGTCTAATCATTTGTATAAAAATAATGACACTTTAGGTAGGGTATACGACAATCACAAGGCATAAACATTGTAATAGGACCGAGGACTTCAATGACTACAATTTTACTAACATAATACCTCTGGCATTGAGTATGAACTAATGTAAAATGAGTAATCTTCTACTGCATATGTTTTTTTTAGTGTTGGAAGGCATTATGGGAAAGGTAATATACTTTGTGTATGCTGGATGTAGTAGGGAAATCAAAAACACACGGGGATCACAATGCATTTTAACTTTTGTGACAGGAACTAAGGGCTAGAGTGAATTAACTTTGTCAAGCATGCAAAGTAGCAAGAGTTAGTTGGTTGGTTGGCCAGCTAAAGCATCAAGGAACAAGAGAAATTTTGGTTTTATTACGGATAAATGCACGATATATCAATACAATTGGAATTCTCATATGTTAAGCTAGTCTATGGGATAGACTGGTTTGATCATAGACTGGTTTGATTGTTCTGACTGGAATATATAGGTTCCAGGAAAGGAGACACTACAAGAAAAAGGTTGTTTAAAGACCAATTTTTAGCTACCAAATGAAATGGTTACTAATTGTGACCAAAATAGTTACCAAATTAGATTTTGGTTAGATAAGTAACTACAAAATAAAAGTAATGATTGAATTTAGTGACCAATATAAGTCAAACAATTGGTATCTAACATTAGCTACCAAGGTTTTAGTGACCTATAGCATTAGATTCTAAATCAGTCTCTAATTTAATTAGATACCAATTTAAAATCTAATGGCATAGGTCACTAAAACTTTGGTATCTAATATTAGATACCAATTGTTTGACTTAATCGGTCACTAAATTCAATCATTACTTATATTTTGTAGTTATTTAGCAACCAAAATTTAATTTGGTGACTATTTTGGTAACAATTAGCAACCATTTCATTTGGTAGCTAAATATTGGTCTCTAAATAACTTTTTTCTTGTAGTGAGACTACTGAAACCAATTAACGAAATGGATATGTTATCATGTGTCCTATTTTGACAACCATTTCATTTGGTAGCTAAATATTGGTCTCTAAATAACTTTTTTCTTGTAGTGAGACTACTGAAACCAATTAACGAAATGGATATGTTATCATATGTCATATTTTGACAAAGAAATAAAAGCATCATTAACCGAAATTATTCATCAATTGAAAGATTACAAGCTCATTAATTGATGTAGAAATATGCCAAGAAGTTATAACAACCTCATCAATGATTTGATAAATAATAAAATCTTATGTTGTTTTAAAGTGAATTAAAGCAAACATTGGAGGAGGATTTAAGGATGACTTAATTAAAGAGTTGTGAGAGACTTCATTGTATATATGATGATGTGTGTTTTAGAGTAGTTGGAAATATCAGAAGTGGACTTTAAGCCTAACTCATCTCTAAGGTGAGGTTTACACCCACTTATAGGCTATTGAAAGGCCTCATCTCTAGTCGACGTGTGATCTCTAACACACCCCCTCACGTCGAGACTCCTAAACTCGAGCATGAGACTTCTATGTAAGGATAGTCCGATAGCGACCCAATAACGGGTGGTCTGATAGGCGTAACAACCTTGCTAAGATAGGCTTTGATATCATATCAAAAGTGAACTTTAAGCCTAACTCATCCTTACAAAACCGACTTGTAAGGTGAGGTTTACACCCACTTATTAACTATTGAAAGACTTCATTCTAGTCAATGTAAGATCTCCAACAAAAAACAATAACTTCCTAGTCCACATTATAATCTATCTATAGTCCTATGACCAAACGTACAAGGAATTGTATCAAATTCTCTAATATGTAAATATACTAGGATATGTATTACTTTCATGATAACAATGACATGTATGCTTCAATACTGAGTACAAATTGCTTGGCTTGGGTCACGGTACGAAAGGAATAAGTATAGGATTGTTTTAAGGAATTCTTAAGGATTGAATGTATATATTATTTTTCCGTAAAAGAGTTAAAACACTCCTATTATGTTTTTTATTAATATATTTTTTAATATATTTTTTGTTACTAATAAAAAAATAAGTTCATTACATTGTCAACTTTTATGAATCTTAGAAATCGAAATCTTTAACTTCTCTAATTAAGTTTTCTAGATATAAACACACATAATTGTATTCCCTCGGGTACACAAATTCAAATTCAAATGTGTGTGAACCTTGAAAAAAAAAAAACTAAATATTATTTTAAAGGTTTTACAACGACAAAATTTACTTTTTAAAGTACTCTAACAAGAAAACGTTTTTGTCTTGTACTGCCCAATGATTAGAAGTAAATTCTATTTTTTAGTAAAATATGATTTAGTGATGTAATTTATTCAAATATAACAGATTTAATTATCATAGATCTTTTTAAGAAAATATTGCTAACATAATATCACTTTTTAGTACATATGTGTTTTTGAATTACCTTAAAATATATAATAATAACTTTTATATAAAATGTGATGCTATGTTTAGATGAATTTTCTATTCTTAAGTTTTTTTATTGGCAACGAAAAAATAAAATTAATGGGATAATGAAATTATCTCAATCTATTTACAAAAGCAACTTATACCTCCAAAAAGAGATGCAAGTACTACGGTACTTTAAAAAAAATAACTAAGCAGCCTAACCCTGACCACCACGATACAAACCAAATAAACCTACCCCAATAACAAATACTTAGTGCTGCAAAAGAAACAGAGAAGCAATTAGATGGAAAAATTCGAAACTATGCGACATTTTCTATTTTTAAGTGGCTTCAATCTTTCTTGGAGTTCTAACGACATATTCTCCAGCATATTTTTTAAAATAAAAATCTTCATTAGTTTAAAGTTACTTGAGAAATATAAAATTAGATAGACACATTACTTGATGTCGTAAAATTTGTAATTTTTTATAAACTTTAACCGATAAAAAAATATATGTACGAAAATATAGTGCTAACACTTTTCTTAATTCACAAGCATAAATATGTAGACATTGTGTGCTATGCTTGGCTGTAAACCATTGGGTGCTTGAGACCAGTACAGATGGAACTGTGAGGTTGTTTTCCTCTTTTCAAGATTATAAAGTAGGGGTCGCTACTCCCTAACTATTCTCCATCACATCTTTAATTTATAGATCAAAGCTTCCTGTTGGGATTTGTTTTTAGAGGGATAGGTTAGGTAGATTTAAGAACTGAGATATGAATTATTACAAGAAATCATCAACCACTTCCAATCCTCCAAAAATTAAGATCTAATATTTTTTATTGTTTTTCTTACTTTTATGTCACTTAGATTTTTTATTTTTATAAAAAAATTAAGTTTAACTTAATTTTACCAAACTAATTTATTTGATAAGGTTTGCACTAACTTATATATTATTAATTAATGTGGGATAGATATATCTATTTGCGACTGAAACACATACATCTCATATATAAGATTAAATATTTATAACTGACTTCATAATGATTCTAGAGCAGATGATATGATAGGTCTATCAAATCTTGTTATGATAGGTTTTGATATCATAAAAAATGAGTTTAAGTATAATTTACAACTTCACAAAATCCATTTGTAAAATAAGATTTGGACTCACTTATATCATATTAATCAATGTGGGATATCTAATACAATTCTCTTAAACTAAAATATGTATATCTAATATGTGAGACTAAATATTTATAAGTGATCTCTTAACGGTTTGATAACGATAATATAATAGACTTATCAAATCTTATTATGGTAAGTTTTGATATCATACAAAATAAATTTTAATTTTATAAAATTAGTTTATAAGGTGAGATTTACACTTATCTGTATAATATAAATTAATTATTAATTATGTAAGTTATATAATAGATATTGGATTTTTTTTTTGTTATACTTATCTTCTTCACTTATTCAATACAAATTGAAGATTGTCTTGACGTGTGTGACATATCTTCATGTTTATTGGAGATCTTACATCTGATTAGAGATAAGACATTTCAGTAAGTTATAAATGGGTGTAAATCTTACCTTAATTATAAGTTGGTTTTGTAAAGTTGAGTTATATTTAAAGTCCATTTCTGATATGGTATGAGAACCTATTTTAACAAGATTATTAGATCTAACATACCACTAGCTATGAGATCAGGTATTTCAATAATTTATAAATAGATACAAACCTTATTTTACAAATTAATTTTATAAAGTTAAATTACACTTAAAATCTACTTCTAATAATATCATACACAAAATATCGCATCTCTACGTTGTTGAAGAAGGATTTTATTTAACAAGTGAAAATCTCTTCTGCAATATATATATGCTTCGAAAAGTACAAATGGAATGGATGGCATAAAATGAGAAAAAAAGGGTTTTACGTATGGATGGTTTAAAATGAGAAAAAAGGGTTTTATGTATGGCTGCATGATTACATGATTAAGAGATCATCACAAGAAAATAAGAACATACCTCGCTGTATCGGCTGGTATGCCTGATTGGATTTGCTCAGGTAGTGGCACTAGCATCTGAGGGGCTCCATCTGTCACACATTTATTGGTACAAGCTTATTGTTGTTGGATGTGATCTTTAACTGCACCATGTACCAGACTATTTTTAGGATAATATTTCATCATGATTGGTAGGTACAGAAACGTTCTTTTTGCTGATTTATTTCATGTAAATATATTCCAGCTGATAAATATTATTATTCCATTTTGTATTTATAATTTTTAAAATTATTCCTAAAATATAATTTATCCCATCACCTTGTATGAAGACTTCACTACCTACAAATATGTCTCCAATCAAAACTGTATTCACAAATTTTCTGTAGCTTAGAGAACTGCCTCAGGTATTTAAAAATTTAACATTTGAATTGTTATTACTGAAAATAAAATTACTCCTCCATACATGTGTCTTTATTTCATTTATCTTCTGCCCAATAAATTATTCACATATACATATTTATAAATAATATGACATTAGTTAAATTTTTAATTCAATAAAATAAGATGATATGGGAGGTGCTTTTGCACTTGTATTTTTTTGTTTAGTATGAATACTTTTTCTCATTATTTGTTTTAAGACTTTATAAAATTAAATGAAAAGATAGATAAAGTTTAATGTTCATATTAAAATTTTGTTTCATTTTTTAAGTCCATGAGTTCTATTATATTTAGTAGCATTAAAAAAAAATTATTGATTGTTAAAAAAAGAGATAACTAGTCTTTGGTTCTATGCTGAAATTTCTATGTATCTCTAAGTTTTAGATGTTTAGATAGTGTTAAGATTATTATAACTAGTGATGATACACATATCACTCAATTTTGTGGTTTTATTCATTATTTTTCCATAATCTAATTCATGTAGTTTTTCTTTGAGTTTGAGTGTCTTTTCGCTAAACAAACCCATCTCTTTTCTTTTTACAAGTTTAGTATGTGTTGTTAGTTGTTAATCTAAATCTTTATTATTTATAGTTCATTATTGTTAAAATGTCTTTTTACCTTAAATTAATTAGAAACCGGTCGAAAAAGGTAAAATATTAGATAATAAAATTTGAGTAAAGAGTATAATTCACTATTCATAAGTATTCATAGATATATCTAAGATTTTAATTGCGACAAGCAATGTGGATTGAAATTCTTTGGTGGTTGACAAAGATACAAAAGTGCATAGCCCACTAAATACAGCCATATACGTCTCTATCAGATGCTAAATCAAATCACTAACTAGATATTAAAGATTGTGATATCCTACCATTTTGAGATGGGGATACACATGATATAATCAAAATTTAAAAAGTGTTTACTGTTTTAATATAGATTTTCCTTAAATTTATGATAATCTAATAAAAAGATTTAATCAGTGAATTGAAGTATCACTAAATTTATTTTGTAAATATTTAGAACGAGAATATTTGAATTGTAGAATTTGGTTCTAACAAAAGTAACACAAACAATTAAAAAATACAACAATTTAAGAATCCTTGAAATAAAAAAAGATACATCACAACAAGTTTTATACATCCAATTACTTAGTCTAGTCACATTAGTCAAGTTCACATTCAGAGTTTTACAAACACAACCACTATATTTAAAGAAAAGTACTCAAGAAACTCAATTTTAAATCCTAAAAGACTTGATTTCACACCTTTCTCTAATCGTAACAAATCTGAAAAATCTATTCAGAAACAATATAGAGACTAAGCAATTAATTAAACAACAACAATGTTAGATATTCAAGTGTAAGTCTAAGTCCCACATTGAGTAGGAATGAGAAAGTTGAGCAACATATAAGAAAGAAGATCCGCAAACCTAATGCCTTAAGGTTTTGGGTTGAAGGTGGTGTCATTTCCTTATATGTGGTATGACTCAGTTCTCATTCTTTTGAGATCTTCCAGCATGTCCCGTATAAGTGTGTGAACGGCGGTATAGGTAGGAATGAGAAAGTCAGGAACAAGAGGCTAATACTCTTCTAAAAAATATTCTCAGAACTTGAGTTTGCAATAGAGATAATCTTTACTAGGTTTGTCCCTAAGAAGACCTACACCAAAACAACAATATTTAGATATGTTTTGGAGTAAAACAAAAACTATAATATCTGTCCACACTTCTAATACAAGCTATTTTTAAATTTGACTTAGTTTTCTGTCATGTAGAATGTACAATTTTAAATATTAATTGGTGTAAGAAGTTCTACTACTAAAAAATATAAGTATTGACAACTATAAAAGACAAAATGTAATGAAGAAAAAAAGATAATTAATTAATGTTACATATCATATATTTCATATTTCTCAACCTTAAAGCTCAATCAGATAAAAAAAAGTTCAAAATTACTTAATCATAAGAAAAAAAAAACGTATATATTTTTTCAAAGTTATAAAAAGTTTGCAAGATAAGACATAGAAGAAGAGAAATAATTTACTAAGAGTTGATAATCTCTTACAAGAAATTTGATGTTCACCAATGAATACTTATATACTAACTAAAATTCCAAGATAATTTTTGAATTACGTGTAAATTTTATCGACTATATTATACGAATTTACCCGTAAATAACACCAAATTAATTAATTTAGTGATATATGTAAATTTTATCTATAAATTATACGAATTTACCCATAGATAACACAAAATTAATTAATTTAGTGATATATGTCTATGGAAAAAAAAATTGCAAGTAAAATTAATATGTTGGAGCGAAAAAAGTTTTACAGGATGAAATCTGTAAGTAATGTTTATTGCATTTATATGAAGAAAGACGTCCAGTACATACATATCTTACACTCATATTTGTAAATTAATTATTAAAAAATTAAATTTAGAAAATCTGGCCATGGTGCCTTCGTCACTACCTTCTCCACCTTTGAGGCCAGCCCACTTTACCTTTAGCCCCTCCCTCTCCTTCTCCGACCACCTCGCCGATCTTGAAGGCACTCTTCAATCCTCCTCTTCTTCGTCTTCAACGGTTGTGGTTAATAATCTGAGGGCGTACATGCATATTATGGATGTGGCGTCAATTTTAGGGTTGGACTGCAACATTTCTCACCACGCTTTTCAGTTGTTCAGGGATTGTTGCTCCGCCACGTGTCTGAGAAACCGCAGTGTGGAGGTGCTTGCCAGAAGAACCCTTCAGATTACGTTTATGCCATTTCTTCTTTCTTTTGTAATAAATATTGTTGATTGATTGATTCAATTTTAGATGAATGAACGTGTGCATTTTCTTGAGTGAAAAATCAACGGTCATTCATTTTTAGGGATTTAGGAAGGAAGAGTCATCGCACTCAAAAAAGTAGCTAGCATTTGAGTTTGCTTTCGGTAGGAAAATACTGCTTGCTTGATATGTTGAATGGCTGAAAGCATGGAACTTGTTTTGATATCTGTAATATTGATGTTTGTGTAGTGATATGGCAAGAAATTTCAATTGCAGACAATGTGGCACAAAAGGAAATTGGGAAATACATTAAGATACTGGGAGAGGCTTCGTAGCTAAGTCAACCTATTAACAGCAATTCCATTTCAGTTCATGTGCCAAGATTTTGCACGCTTCTTCAGCTCAATGAATTCCATGTCTTCAACATCGTTTTTTTTTGGCAATCTTGAAAGGGTTTATCTATGCCTACAAGGTAGGCCGCTGAATCTTGCTATGATATGAAATAACTGCTGAATGTTTCCTGCTCTTACATTTGCAAGGTTCTAGATTTTTTTTCGTTGCTGTTTTCTTTGTAAACCAAAGCTTTTTTTATACGTACAGAATAAAGAATTTATGTCTGTGACAGGATATAATTTTGATATTGATGTGTATTGGTGGACATTTGGTTATACTTTGTTGTCTAATCACCAATTTTGGGGCCTTATTTGGTGATTTTAACCTACTGCAATTTAGAAATTTGAAATATTCCATTTGGGGCTTAGGTGCTTAACATTAGTAAATATGTGATAGTTTATTTATGGACAGAGGCCAGACTTCAGTTTTGCAGGTCTTTTAATTATGATTTTCATTTTGATACCTACATTTTCTTAAAAAAATATATATGAACTCTTACTTGCTCACCTATACTCAGTCAAAAAAATGCATCATAAATAGGATTTTCTTAACTCTGCTGCAGTGCTTCCAAAGCAGATTTTGGCTGAAATTTTGTACAGTTAAGTATTTTAATGATAACTTAAACGTGGCCAACTTATTGACTAGTTGCCGTCTGAAATATGAATTTCTATGTCTATTGCTCCATCTACACCTTTTCTTTCTCACATCAGCATCATTTTAAAATGACCATTTATGTATATTATATTATATGTATCAATATAGGTTAGTGTGCTAGCATATAACTTGTTATATTTCATACACAATTGGACTTGCAGTGATGATGGTGCTCTTTGTTTTGTTTCTCTTATTCTTTTCATTCTTAATGGGTTGTTCTGAGGGTCAGCTTCAAGTAGGTGTCTACTCCAACACTTGTCCTCAGATAGATTCCGTTGTCCGTCACTGCTTTGTTCAGGTCTCTCTGCATAATATAATAATATTATTATTGATAATATAATAATAGTAAGCAATATAAGCAGTTAAACAAAACGTGGCTCGGTTATAAATTGTAAAAGTTAACGTTTTCCTTTCCCACATACAATTGGAACCATAACATGCTTCCGAATGTTTAGAAGATTGTACAACTTTTTTTAGTTGACAGGGGATCAGATGGCGCAACAACATGTTTATAAAGTATTAGACGTTTAGTTTTAATTTTGAACTTTTGAATTATGGTATCATTTAATTTAATTATATGTTATTAGAATTTGATTTGAATTATATTCTTTTTAAATTTTACTTTGAATTATGTATTTTATTTGATTTTAGATTATATGTTATTAAAACTTGATCTGGATTATATATTTTTGAAATTTTATTTTAAATTATGTATTGTATTTGATTTTAAATTATATGTTGTTAGTTTTTTATTTTCTATGTTATGTTATAACTTGGTTTTTGTATTATAAATTCGATTTAAGTAAAATTATCTCTTAATAGTGGATTATGCCATGTACAGGAATATCTAATTTGATTGATTATGAGTTGGTAAAATTTTATGTGATCTCTTGACAAAATTTGAATTTCAACTTTATTTTAATTATGTTATAAGAGTACAAACAGATTTAGATATTAAGTAAAATATTTTTTTTTATTAAGAACATATTTTTGACAAATTGACCTAAGAATTTTTTTTGCATGAGATTACTTACATAGGGATTAATTATATATAGATTTTTTAAATGCAGATTTATATATTTTTTTAATTAAAAAATAGTTTCTTTCATATTAATTAAATATAGATTTTTTTTCATATGTAAATTTATAGATGATTGCGTCTTTTGGTAATCCATGCTCTATGCAAACTCAAGAGGTGTGAGGTGAAACGAAATTCCATGGAATTCACAAAGCATTTGACACAACCAGAAGCAACCATGGAGAAAAAACATTTTTGTAAGATTAACATTCATAGAAAAATAACAAGAAATGAAAACAAAAATAGATTAAGACAAGGAAATAAAGAAGAACATGATACTTTTAATTCAAGAAATCAAAGGATAAGTATAAGGGAATTCATCACTTAAGAAAATTTCTCAAAATAATAACCAAAACAAGAGAAAAAAAAAAAACCCAAACTCACAAAGGGACTATTTAAGTTATAACATATTTTGTCTTTACAAATGAATGAGATACCTATATATATATAAAAGAGAATTTTGTGTAGGAAAGAAATAGACAAGAAAATTGAGTCACTTTACTAATCAAAAGTTAATTCCACTTAACTAAGATTAGTATATGATAATCCTTTAAAATTAAGAAATGTACATTAGTAGTTCTTTGAGTATAAGAAAATGTAATGATTATATGTGAAAAGAAATAATGAGTTGAAGAAGATGCACATGTGGCTCCACCTTAGGAGTTCCAAAGTTCACAAATGCGTCTTGAAAGCTTGAAGAATCAAATAGAAAGGTTCAACAAACCTATGTGCTCGTGTGAGTGTCATAGTTAGTTTAGAAGCTCCAAAAGACACTTTCTAACTCTACAATTTTTACTATGGTTCCTCTAGTTCTAACCATCAATTAATAGCCTCTCAAGTTCAAGTTTCCCTAAAACCATAAGAATTACTGAATTACAAGTTCTCTAATCTCCTCTTCCAAAGTTTGAAATCTTCCCTTTTTTAATCTTCGTGAAATTTTCATGGAATCTCCTTCTTTATTTCCTTTGTCATGCTTCTTTTATTTCTTCTTTTTGTCCTCTCTTCTCTTTCTTCAACAAGTTCTTCTTCATCCTCATTTATATAATCTATCAAAGCACTTGACTGTAGAGGTAGTTAACATCACTTGCAAAACTAAATACTAATAAGACCTATTTTGGAAAAGATTCCCCATGAATTGTGGAGACATAGGAAACACAACATCAACTATTTTCATGCTTTTGGTTGCACATGTTATATCCTTAACACCAAGGATCAAATTGGCAAATTTGATTCCAAGGTTGATAAAGGTACATTCCTTAGACACTCATTAAAATCAATGACATACAGAGTGTATAAATCATGCACTTTAATTGTAAAAGAAACCATAAATATCATATTTTATGATTTTTCTCAAACTGGTAGGAAACTATCAAATCTTAAAAATGATCTTGTAGATATGTAGATAAACAAACCTAGAAACCCATAATAGACGAAGATTTATCTATAAATGCCATAAAAGGGTCAAACAAAGATAACATTAAACGATGCTGAAACATCAAACGAAGAACCATCTGAACCAAATCAGTCAATTCAAACGATTCAAAAGGAATGGTTATCCTCCACTTATCATTGATTTCTTTACCGTGATAACATTTGTTAGCCTTGTGGTATAAATAATTTCCCATAAGAAATCATCTTTATATTGTTGACTAACTTCTTGATCAACGACTAAATGTCTTTCCTCTCTGGCCTTTCCTTTCCTTTAGGCCACCAATTTCGCTTGAGGAAGAACTGCAAGTTTATGGCACATGAAATCTAGATGAAGGTCGAGCATGTCCATTGAGCTCCATGCAAAGAGATCAACATTGTTTATTAGGAGCCCTTGTACTTTGTTTCTTGGTAAACTATTGATTATTTTGCCCAACCCTATATACCGAATGGGGTGAAAGCCTAGTCGTATGTTTACAATGGGCTCGTCAAAAATGGTTCAATTTTCCTAGAACTCGGCTTGTGGGTTGAGGTCAACTTCATCATCTGGAGAAGAAGTTGGAGGTACTTCCTAGATGTTAAGACACTGCTAAATTGTGTCGTGCTCCTTTAATAACTTTAACATCTTATCGGTTTGGGTATAGTGTCGTTGGTGGGAGAAGCTTTTACAAAATAGAGAATGACTTTTAGACTTTGTTCATAACATTCTCTAGCTATTTTAGGGTAAGCTTTTACAATAATAATTGTGTCATCTTCGACAAGGAATTTCATCACCATAATGGTTTTGAGTTTATTAAGGGTTCTCTGTCCAATGAGGGTGTTGTATGAAGTGTTGACCTCTACTAAAATATATCAGATTTTTAGTGTCCGATATGTTTTATTTGTTCCAAATGTTCTAAGCAAATTGACGTACCCTTTGGTGTGTATTCGTTCCCCAATGCATTCGGGTAGGACTCAATGAGGGTGGTGAAGATGTCAAGCTTTTGGAATGTTGACCAATAAAGTACCTCAACAAACCTTCCTCAATTGATGAGGACTTTCCTAACCTGCCAATTGGCTATGGTAGCAGTGACAATGACTAAATCATCCTCTTTAGGGTCATTGATGTAGAAGTCTTCATCCATAAATGTGATGGATAGGAGAGAGTGAGGTGGTAGCAAACTCATTGAGTTTATACTTCAGAGATATCTTTTCTTTGTAGTGTTCAAACTCCCTCCCCAAGCAAATCCTTCAACAATGGTGTTTGTGTTTCCTCTTACATCGTTAGGATTTTGCTAAGGTTGCTCCTCTACTCTTGCTCAGGTAGGGCAGAATTGCCTGGTCCTCTACGGCTTGACTATTATGCACAAATCGTTCCAAGGCCTTAGACTAGACAAGATTTTCAATAACATAATGTACTTTGTGTCACTCTTTTTAGTGTGACCTTGGTTTTGATGATAACTACACCTCTTGGTTGGATCAGCAAAGGGGGAGAGATTATAGGTTGAGGTAGTCGAACTAGTTCTAGATTAAACGTCTCTTGGAAGATGACATCTCGATTAGCACTTAGAGGAGTATAATTATCATACTTACTAAAACACCATTTATTAAAGGTTTATGTATTTAGAGTAGAGGTTGTGAAGGGGACTTTCATACGTTTTTTTTTTTAACATTTGAGTTCTCTACGATACTGATTTATAAAGTTGCTCAAGTACAAAACTCGACCATATTGGAGAGCAAGTGGCTTACAATGTATCCAAGAATTTCCCTGGAAGAAGTCCCATTAAGACAGAGTGAATAGGCACCATCAGACGTAAATTAGGGATGTTGGTAAATGCTTTAACAAATTAGATTGTGTATTGTCAAAGAGGCTCGATATCTCCTTATGCGATGTTGTGTAAAGAGGTCGAGTTGGGGACCATAGATTTGTAGTCAACAAACGGAGTTGAGAACCTTGCATATAAAGTGTTAAATGAGTTTATAGAATTATGAGGAAGAAAGTAATACCATTCTATGACTAGTCTCTTAAGGGTAGTGGGAAACATCAAGCAATGTACTTCGAAGTCCTTAAAAAAGATATTGGCCTAGGTCAGATGGGCTTTGACATGTACTTCAAGATCGGACGACCAGTCATACTTTTCAATACAAGGCCACTTCCACTTATCAAGAAGTCTAGCTTTCATGACATCTAGTGTGAAGGAATAAAATCAACTCAGTTGGCTCTCATAGCCACATTCAATAGGGACATTGACACAACTTTGAAGGACATATATTGATCATAAACCCGTGACTCTCTTTGTGTTAAGGATCCTTACGCCCGATCTAGAGGCCATGTGATGTTGGTTTTGTCAACAACTCGGTACTAACTATCAGCTTGGGTCTACTATGTGCATGAATCAGCAACCATCCTTTAAGACCAAGTATTACACATTGGTCGACCCATCTTCATCATGCTTTCTGACTGAGTTTGGATGAGACTTCGTGACCTGTTCGATATGTTGAGTACATGCTTGCAAATTCTGTTTGAATTTGTGTGTGGTCCAATCCTGGTGTAGTATGGTGAGTTGCTCATGGATGGCCTCCAACTCAACATAATGCTAATTCTGCAAGATCTCTAGATCCTTATTGAATTTGTCCTACAAGCCAATTATTACATTTTTTAGATTCTGCTCAATTTTTCTAAAGGAGAGTCTTCACGTGGGATTTGAGGACACTGTTGGTTGATGGATCCATCTCAGAATATGATGATGCTACTAGTAAGTATCATAAGACTTGTGGTCTGAGAATAATTTTTTTAATACCATGATAAGCGCAAAATGTTCTTCCTGAAAAGATTATAAATTGTCTAAGATGAAATGAGTGCAACATAAAAAGAGAAGAGTTAAATTCTCTAAAAAATATTCACTGAAATTGTTGAAAGAAATAGAATAAAGATCTTGTTCAATGCTTAAATAATTAGTTAAAACTAAAAAAGTTTAATAGTATATGAGTATTATAATAAGAAAAATTAAGTAAGTAATTTTATAAAATCAATTTGTAGTTATAAACTTTTTGAGTTAAATTAAAATATTCAAAAATAAGTTTGTTTCTTGATATTGACTATTCAATTTATTATAACCAAATCAATTATCTTGATATCTTTTAGTATATGAGAATCAACAAAGTGCAGAGATTAAGGATATAACATTAGCATTCAAAAAATATATTTAAGAAGAAGATTACATTTTTAAATGAAAATAACTAATAAAATATTAATATTTTCCACTAAATTATACGAGCTTTGTTTGATGAAAACCTTTAATTCAATGGCTAAAAGGATTGAAGCTCGTCATATATAAACGTAATGAATAAATGTTTAACGCTGCTTTCTCTTAAATAGATTCCCATCATGCACATACATACAAAGAAAGTTCAGTTATCTCTTGTTAGAGACAATAATTAATATCTATAGCTAACAGCCACCACATCTTAAGAACCACGTTAGGCCTATTTGCTTTGAATTTAACAAAGCAGAATTTAATATAACTTGATAAGACATTTTGCTTCCTACCAACCCTACCCAAATTTGTGAGGCCTACCTGGTAAACAATGTAAGGGAAGCAATTGTGATCACGGATTGTGAGAAATGTGAGTTTGATTATATTAATTCTGAGATCTTTGAAATAAAACTAAATTTTTATTTAATAAGTATAAAGTTTGCATCCTATTGTTATTTTAATTAAATAATGAATATTGATATTCATCTAAATATTTATTCAATAACTTTTTCATAAAAAATAAAAATTAAATTTAAGAATGATATTATCGAAAATTTAAAATCAAATGATGGTCCATTTTATTCTCTTTAATATTAAATAATAATAAAGAAATTATTTTATATATTTCAATATAAAATATTAAATAAATTATGTGTTTTAATAATTTAAAATAATATTAAAAAAAGTGAGATTAGAAGAATATATACATCTTATTCCAGTATTCAATTTAAAAAATTAAATATTATTTATACTCGTACTTAATCAATTTCAATTTGAATATTTCTAATCAACACCGAAAGGAGCTCTAAAAATACACAAAAGGAAAACAAATTTATTTATTATCCCTCCGAATCTTCATTTGAATTATTTTAAAGAAGGGCCAAAGTGAATCTCAAATAGAATCTTTAATGTATTTTTTTTTTTTCTTTTTGACAACACCCAAAGTCATATTATTAGGATTCAAAATTTTGAATAAAATATATAATCTGTTATCACTTGTGTTGACTAATGTTTGATATTTTGTTTTATTTTTTAAATTTGATCCACATGTATTTAGTTTATATAGATTTTCATAGCTTGATTGAGATAAACGTATTTAATTTCTTATAATTTTATTTATTGAAATCATTTAAATTAATTATTCATACAATAAATAGAATATGATTGTGTAAGGGTACCATGAAATGAGTTTTTCTATAAACACTTTCCAAAAAAAGAAAGAAAAAAAATTGACTTTTTTATAAACTAAAATTGTTTTTTAAATAAATTGAAAAGAACAAAATTTAAAAACTGATATGATACATATTCTGTAAAGTAACCCGTATATAAAATACTTTAGTTTATAGAAGTTATATTTTTCTTCAAAAAGTTATGGATAACACTAGCTAAAATCTAACAACAATTAGTTTGAAAGGTGTGTTAACAATAAGGCCTACATAATTATATTTTTCAAGATTGCGTATCCAATCTTAAGTAAACGTCCCTTTCTTCAGGTTAGAAAGTCTTTTCCTCGATGTTCCAGAAGCTTATGGATCAAACCCATAATGAATCTGCATTATATGTTTGATTCTTTTTTATTAATATAAGTTTCATTAATCAAAAACCTGGAATTATAGCTAACTACCAATGAAAAGATCCATATTTTTTATAAGTGTTAAATTATAAAAAAATACTTTTTTATATTGTTATAGTTATTAACAATTTTATATTCCTTCATATGTTATATATCATCTCGATATTTATACGTACATGTTTTTTTTTTTTTTTAAATTATCTTTCTTCCGTGTTGGCATATAGCCCTCTCAATAAAATGTTGGTATCAGTGATATTAGACTTAATATTTTTACTTATAACTTTGAATTTAATTTCTGTGGATAGAATATGTGTGATTGGGAAAAAAAATCGATAAATTTCTCAATGAACAAAACTTTGATAAATACTCCCCAAAGAACATTGTATAAAAAATTAATGTACTCACTTATTGATTAGAAATTAAATCACTTTCCTTTAGAATTGATGAAATAAAAATTATTATTTTGAGATAGTATATATAGTATAGTATAATGTAGTATAATATAATATAATTGTTGTTGTGGGAGAAATTAGGTGGAGATAAAATGTTAAAAGATAGATATGTGCGTTAAAAAATTAAGATAATCTAGATAATGATGTTAAAAAAGCATCACATGTCAATGAAATCATAAGGATAATGTTATTGTAAAAACTCAAATAATAAAGATTGAGATAGTCTTATAGTATAATATATATCTTAAAAAAAGATTATTGTATTTTGAAGACAAAATATTTAAGAGAAGTTATTCGATTAAAGAAAACAAAAATAATTAGCATAGTTCAATAAACTCAAGATATTTTTAACAACTATTACATTGACTGGGTTAGTTGAAATCCAAAAGACCTCAAACAAGCAATTACTATTCTGTTAAAAATTATAACATGCTATCAAGGTAGTTTTACATTTTCTAAAGTATGAAGTATTTATACATGTAATATACACTTTAAAATTCAAAACAAGATAAAACACTTTAAAATTAAGAATATATATTAGTCTCTGGATTAAGCATTCAATTTCTGAAAGTATCCAAAAGTAATAACTATCTAAATAATTAAATACATTGTTTATTTCTTCACCAACATCCTATCTCTTTACTCTTATTTAAGGTTTTGATATCCACTTTATATAATGATTTATATAGCAAAACATGTTTATTGTATTATTAAGTTGTCATCAAGTTATACATATAAATATGAGTATGATATGATGATAATTTGTTTAATACTACAACTAATGTAAATTCTATCTCCATTGCATGTGTCTAGTGTTTTTTATATGGATTTGAAGTGATTTTGGACATTGAATGATTGGCGGCAGCAGAAGAATGTTTTAATCTTTGTCACGATAGAAAGCTTGTTATATAACTCTGATTAATGACAATATTGGGATACAAAAATAGTTTTAGGATTTTAGGGTAAAGGTTATTTTTAATGTTGTTAGGATTTTGATATGAGATTGGGATAAAAATTAGTTTCAGGATAAAGTTTATTTTGATGTTAAATGCATTGTGTTTTCTGCTCACACGTTTTAATGTTTTTTTTTTTTTTTCTCTCCATTCTTAATTGTAATTAGTTTCCACGATTTGTTTCAACAATTGGTGGTGAAGGAATGTGAAACTCGCTAGATTGAGGTAATTTATTTGCTCGTTGTTATCCATAATGAGTTCATGCATGCAGTTTGTTGAGTTCAGGTAGTTTCTTTGGTTCATGTGTTTTCTTGAGTTTGGTTACATTATTCTTCATAAAATAAAAATAATAACTTTACTTATTTATGAAATGGAGAAATGGGTTTGGACTTAACGAATCAACTGAGTGAAAAAAATATAATGCAAGTGTATTTGTATTATATTTATCTCTATTTTTCCTAACCTGTTTAAGCTTTTTAGATAATTGATTAATGACATGATACATGGTTTGTGATCAAACAATGGAATTGATGGAATAATTGATATTTGTTAAGGTAATAATGTTTGGAATCTAATTAATTGGTATTGATTTTAAAGTAACTAAGCACAATTCCTTAATCAATTTTAAAGTTAAATTTGATGTTTTAAAACAACTAAGCCCGATTCCTTAATCATTTTAAAATCAATTTTTTTACTATTTTTCTTGATATTTAGAATGAAGCATTGACATCCAAAAATAATGAAAATAAGAAATGTTAAATTTTTTACTTTTTCATAATCTAAAAGAACTTCCTAAGGATAGACCTTATGTTTTATAAATAATAGATTGTGTTTATTATCTCTATCCAAAAGTATTTGCGAGTTTAAATTAAATTCGAAATAGTTTTAACTATTTATTGTTTTATTATGACCTATTGTTTTACTATGACCTATTATGAACTATTATTATAATCATAAAATTATTCAAAGTATTTGTTTACGAAATCTTTTATAATCACCTCAAATAGATGTGGTAGACAAATCTTTTCATTTTAAATATTTTTATAAAATTTATAAAAAATTTTGAAGATACGACAAGAAAATTATTAAATAATAACTAATTTAGAAAAAAATAATTAGTTATTATATTAACTAATTTAGAGACAAAATTAAAAAATCATTAAATAGTAACTAATTTAGAGATAAAATATAATTAATCACTATATTAACTAATTTAAAGATAAAAAAATTATTAATCATTATATTAACTAATTTAAACATTATTTTAGAAACTAAAAGTTATTGATATCTAATTTTTTTTAAATATTAAATAATAATTAATTTAAACTTATATTTCAATCTTTTAATTTTAGTTAAATATAAACTTAAATTAATAATAAATTTAAAATATTATTTAAATTAAAAATTTTGTAAATTAATTAAATTTAAATATTCAAATCACATTCCTTTTTCGTGTGAAACTGAATCATCTTATCATCTTTTCTTCGTCAAAATTGTAAAAGAGTCTCTTTATTCTTATAGAAAATAGAGTTTTATATAAAGAAAAATCTAAGTAAATGGACTATGTTCTTCTTATTCTTCATCATTATTAGTTTTGTTTTTTTTTGTTTATTTTCTTATTTTTATTCTTCTTATTCGCCTTCTTAGTCTTGTTCCACTATAAGAAATTCTTGATTAACATACAAATTATTACATACGAATTTTTATTTATATATAAATTTAACATTACATATGAATTTTATATACGGATTTTACATACGGATCCATTACATACGAATTTTATATACGGATTTATTACCTAGGATCTAAATCCGTATATAATTACATATGCATCCAAATCTGTATGTAATTACCCATAGATTTATTATATACGGATTTTACATACGAATTTATTACATATGAAATTTACATACGGATCTAAATCCATATGTAATTACATATAGATTTTTGTCCGTATTTAATCCATAGATAATTTTGAATTACATTTAAATTTTATCCATTATATATAAATTTTTTTTGTAAATAAATACGATTTTTCTTATAGTGTTTGTCTTCCTGATCCTCTCAGTCCACTATTAATGTTATTACTATTATTGGTACGTGAATTTTAAATAACTTTATAAAATTTATAAAAGATCTTAAAGGTGTTTTCCTTACCTGATAAAAAATTTAATTTTTTTATATTTAAATATTTTTACAAATTTATAGAAGATATTGAAGACGTGATCCTTAATCCATAAACAAGATTGACATATTTACGTTCTACTAACGAATTCTGCATGACTAAATTCATATGATTATTTATTTAAGATAATTTTACATTAATGTTTTTTTGTATAAATAAATAAAACCATCATTAATTATTATAATTTTAAATCAAATTAACTTAATAAATTGAATCAAACCATTTGTGAGCTTGGATTAAATCTAATTAAAATATTGAAGTTAGGTTCAAGATTGAACATAAATCAAATCTTGTCAAATCTAGTCAAATGTCGGTCAAATTAACTCATTTTGAATCCTAAATTTTTCTATAATTTTGAGAAAGACTCTAGTTGTTATGTTGGGTAGATGTTACCAGTTTCTTCACGTCGTATGTATTTCTTGAACTCCGAAAATCTATAATTTCACATCAGAAACCGAATAGTGTCACAGGAGTCCCTTTTGAATTTCCTTCCCATTCCTTTGATTTATTTCATTGGGTTCTTAGACTTAGAATCGTTGATTTGAACTAGACGCAACACTTTGTTCCATTTAATAGTTCATAACTAAAGGCCCACTATATTATTGGATCAAAGTCACCAATGTCATATTTTTCACATTTACTTCCTGTATCCCTATTTTGAACTTGTGCCTTCATAATTGGTGAAATTATCAAATTGTCTGGTTGGCTTCTCTTACTACATTCCACTATTACCACTACTATTACAACATCATTACAGAAAAGAAAATGTTATTTTTTATTTCTGAAAAACATGTTGTAGAACAAATATTTTGAAAGGATGTTTCAAAATTTATAATCCGAAAGCTATTTTAGAGACGGATTCTTCGTGCATCTTCACTTATATAGATAAAGTAAATTGACTATTATATTTTTAATAAAAGAAATAAATAAACTATATACCTTCTAAGTTTTTTTTTATTATAGATTATATAATCTGGTATACCACTTTTATATATTGGGTTATATAATCTGTTACATAATTTCTTTATACCGGATTGTGTAATTTGATATATAATTTTTTTTTTTATTTTGGATGGTACCTGATATATAATTTTTGTATATCGAATTGTTAATTAGAAATAAAAAAATTATTCTAAATTGTACAATTTAATATAAAAAAATTATATTATATAATGTGGTATAAAAAAATTTATATTAGATTTTACATTTCAGTATAAAAAATTATATACTAAATTATACAATCTAATAAAGATATTTTTAATATTTTAGAAAAATATAGAAGTACATGATAAAGTTGTTATGGAGGTGCAGGATGAAGTTATAGAAGTGCAAAATGCATCTACTTTAGAAAGGGGTAAAATAATTATCTTGAAAAATATGGGAGTACAAGTTCAAATTGGGAGGGTCCAGAAAGTAATCCCATATTTTTCAGAATAAGACCCACTAAAAGACTCTTTCCTCTTGCACCTCATAATTTCTTCTTAAACCTTCATAGAATGTGTGAAATGTTAAAATTATCCTTCTATCTCATGGGAAAACTTTGAGATTAAACCTTCCAAAAAGATTTAAAATTAATTTAAAAGTTAAAAGTTTGAGTGTTATATTTTAGATTATATAATTTAAAATTATTTATTTTTTAAAATAGTACAACATTGTACAAATTATTTAAATAAATTTAAAAATAAATTTTTAAATTGTTTATTCTAAAACATTTCAAATTCTTCAATTCATATTAATTTGTCTTACTTCCTAGTTGGTTAATGTATGTATAACTTGTTTTGAATCTTAGAGTAAAACAAAGTTTTGGTCAGGAACTTCTTTTACAATCTAGAATCTGTAAGATCATGACTCAACTTCTTCCAATATCTGAGATACAATATCAATCATTTTCTTATGTGTCTTTTTCACTATAAAGACATATTAATAGGTAACAGTATTCTCATTCACTTTTAACCCACGTATATATTTGATTCCTAGGCATATGACACTTGGAGTCCACGCGTCGAGTTCTATAATTAACCTACTTCCATGATGATAATGATAAAGAGAAATAGAACTAGCATTCTCATCATAATGATAAAAGAAGAATTGAGAAATGCATAAGGCTATCTGAAACAAGTTCTAGATCTAAATTTTATATAAAAAAAAAAGAAAAAAAAAACGAATTTTTAGATTGATCAATCAAAAGTGAAAAAAAAAAAGATTGACCTTTATTTCTTAATTGACCATGAAAAGAAAAATTCTAAATTTGAAAAAATTAATTCTAGATATATAAATTAGATAATAGTGAAAAAAAAGTAATTCTTCTATTGAGTAATTTACAGAGTAAAAAAAAAATTAATTTCAAATTTTTTAATTTAAAAATGAAAAAAATTAATTTTGAACTCTTCAATTTGAAAATTTTCAAATCACTAAATCTAGGATTTTTCTGACAGGAAATTGCTTGAAGAGAGACTTTTTAAATTTTGTAGATCCATTAAAGTATAGGAGGAAGAAACTATAGGATACAAGAAGAAAGGGGTCACCGAAATTGTATAACTAAAGAGGTTATTTAGGGACCGGCCCACTAATACTTTTCCAAATGAATACTTTCAGTTTCAGCAAAAGTGTCAGAAGGTGTAGTCACTTAACATGATTGAAAAGTTGTTCTATAAATACTTTTATAAATAAATTAAGTTTTTTATATGTTAAAACTTATTTTCTCTCATCTAACTTTCTGAACTCTTACTTTTGAATTTATAAACTCATTTTAATATGTACAAAAATTAATTTTTTTAAAGCATTTATGTTAAAGTAATGTGAAGGAAAAATGTAAATTAATATTGGTCATTATAAACAGTATAAAATGACTATAATATCTCAAATTATAAACAGTATAAAATTAATAATTCAGAAAATAATATTATATACAGACATTATATATGTTAACATTATAAACCCATATAGTTACATTATGATAGTCAAAATTTTGTCACTAGGCCGTTGACCTACGGTCTTAAGTACATAAATATATATATTCTTAATCAATAAATAGTGAGAAAAATATTTTTTAAAGACAAATAATTTTATACACATTAATCTTAATGTAGAATTACCTGTTTATAAAATCAAAACTTTCTCTTTTAGTTTTGTTAACACTCATTATTATTTTCTAACTATCTTTATTATGTTTATATTTTTTATAAAGTTGTTTAATTCTTAAATCCACGTTTTGAGTGTGCTAGCTTTCTTTACAATTACTAAACGAATGATAAATTTTAAAATTTTCAAAAGAATATATATATATTCCAACCAAGTTGATGACAGATAAGCGGGCATTTATAGTTTTTACATTTCGTTTTTTTCAATTTTTATTTGATTTAAAATTTAAACGTAAATTACAAAATTAATTTTATTAAAATTATTAAGTTAATATATTATTTGACTATGGAAGAGTATAAGTAAGAAAAAATGATTCTCAAAAGTTTCAATATAATGACAAGTTTATCCTAGTAATTAAATTATTTTTTTGTAAACAATTTTTTTTCCTGAAAGGATTTATGTAGAAGAAACCTGTGAAGAAGTATGACAATATAAGTGGCCATTTGCAATGCTTAAAATTAATAATTAAAATATCAAATTCTCACATGGTTATTGGGAGAGAAATTAATGAAAGTTTATATTACAAACAATTGGAACATGACTACAAGAATGTTAAAATTCTATATATATATATATATATATATATATATATATATATATATATATATATATATATATATATATATATGAAAGAAGCTAAACTCTAAAAATTTATATTAGATTAAGATTATACAATTGAAAATACAGGAAATGGAAACAGTAAACAATAAATGGAGAATATAAAATTTATCCATTTTATACAAAAAAAAAATTCTCAAGAAAAATAAAAGGTCACATGCTCCTGTTATACAAAGCTAGTAACTAATATTTCAATCTATACCAAAAAAATTAATACACAAAGAAGCATGCCCCCACAAGCATGGATTAATATTTGGTTGGTAGCTTTAAAATAATGTATCAACCATGTCAATGGAGAAAATTTTCAATTTATTATCTTCAAGCAGGCTTGAATGTTAACCTCATAATAGAAGAAGCTTCTAATTTTTTAATTAATAATGTAAATAGTTTTATAAGATTCATTAATCATGTGATTAGGCTTTATAAAGACATTTTTACTTCTAAAAATTTAACATAGAAAACATTTCTCAACCAATTAAGTAGACTTCTTTAAAGATGAAATCGGATTCATTACTCTTTAACATATTGTATTGAATTTGATTATTATAGATAAGAAAAACAGAGGAACAATTTTTAAATTGAGATTTGTTATAAATTATAAATAAAGTCGGCAAATATTTTCATTCGATTATCCAAAAAGAAGATAATTATGAGGTGGATGATGTAAATATTGAAAAGATGGTGAGAATTAATAAATACACAAGGCCAGGCATTCATTGAAGCATGCATGTATAACACTTTCCTGAACCACATTAGAGATATTGTTCATAGGGTCCAACACAATCCTACACTTTTTAATTCGTTGGACCCAAATGAAGGCTTCACTAGCTAAAGATAACAACAAGATTTCTTTATCTGGTACCATGTATTAGGGTTTATGGAAACTCTGTGTATATTTTGTGAGAAAAATTTATTTAATTTTCACCATATATAAAAAACTAATAAGATTAATAATAATCACAATAATATGAATATAACCTACCAGAAAAAAAACTTATGGTAAAACAAAAGGAAAATACCAAAGTGATGTAATGAATAAAAAAGATGAAAATAAAAGTATTTTACGAATATATGAAGAGAAAAAAAAGGAAAAAAAAAAGTAAGAAAGCATTACATAAAACCTGTTGGGTCCCCAGGCCCTGGGACAGGGCCAGCTTTGATGTGTGCCACAAGATTTACATAATTTATTACCCGGTGTGTGATAGCAACGCCCTTTGTCTATTTTCATCCACACGTTTCCGCCCAATCAATGAAGCATAGGTCGAAAATGAATCAGATTTTGAATTTTAGATATAGCCACGTTTGATGACTTCTCAAACTTTGTTTCTTTGCTTGTTTCGATAAATAATGCAAAGGAACATCGATACAAGATATTCTAATAATCATTGCATATGTAGCTTGCATGTTTAACATGATTACTATCACACAAAAATGTTATAGTAGGTAATAGATTACTTATCAACCTTCTCTTTATAACTTGCACGTATAAAAAGTGGTGCACTACTAAACTTTTTCATATTTTGAAAATAGCATATAATATGATGGGTTAAATACAGCATAAATTAGTTTTTTAGAATACTATATTAATATTAGTAAAGGTGATGATAAATAAGGATAACATGAATTATACTAGTTTATCTTAAATACTTAAAGTATATCTATATTTTTTTTAAATTATTAATCAAATATTGATTAGAAAATAAGTATACAAGTCATTTTTGACAATGGGATATATTTAAGTTTATGGTAGCTTTCGTCTTAATTTTCTGTTGAGATTAAAAATACTTTAAATGTTCTTAATTGTCACTTATACTTTTAAATAACAATGAATAAACCTTAAACTAAAAATTATAAAGAATACTTTTTGTAAAGAGATACATAATAAAGATATTCTCTTATTAGGTGTAACTTCCCAAATGATATTATAAAGTTTACTTCCACAACCATACAAAAGCCAAAAATAAATAATATAGGTTGGTAGGCTTTTTTCTTATAGTGTAGAATTGTATTTGTGTTAGGATGTGTGTGGTACATTTGTCTTTATCTTATATTTATAGTTATTCGAGAATTTGACCCTTATGGAACAATTTTCATCTTGATATTGTTGAGCAATTTTGATATTGTTTATTTCAATTTGGATATGCAAAATTATCTGATTTAACTTGATTATTTTCTTTTGTGTCAACATATAAAAGATTGTGTTTTCTTTTTGTTCAATATCAAATTAAAATAGAAACAAAGCATGATACAAAATATCATAATTCATATGTTTTTCATTTTATCATTGTGTGGTTGATGATACAAAATATCATAGATCATATATGTTTTTCAGTTTACTATTGCGTGATTGATGATATAAAAGCTTGAAGTTTAAAAATTTAATAATTACAAACTTGAAGATTTGATGTTTCAACCACAATATGCAACGTTGATAATGATGTAAGTGTTAAAAATGTTAATCTTGTGTTTGATTTTGAATTTGGATTATTTTAATTATATTCTAAGTGTTTTCTTTATTTTTTGATCATATGAAAAGTTGAAAAGTCTTTGGAGTTTTAGTTTTGTTTTAATAGATTAAAATATGTTATGATTTATTAAAATATATATTATTAGATCTGTGAAAAAGTAAAGAGAAATATTTAATAAATTAATATGACGATTTAAATCCTTTATAATTTAAAGTTACCAATTTGTTTTAATTGATTAAAATTACTTAAAAGTGTTTTTAACATATTAAAAATATCATTTTTTTAGAATATTTTTGCTTTAATCTTTGATTCAGATCCTTGATTTAAAAAATTCACATTGTGATCACTTTTATATATTTTCCTCACTACTATATTGGATCTTTATTTACATTATCTTTCTAATTTTCTATATTGTTAGTGTTGATGTATAGAAAGTTTTATTTTAAACCTAATTTTTTTCACTAATTTTATTAATAGATGAGTATGAATAAATAAATATATTTAACAAGATACCACAATAAAAATTAATATTTTTAATATTTATATTTATTATCATTAAAACTTTCTTTAGTACTCTTAAATTATTTATGTATTAAACCATTTAGGTATTAACAACTGTAAACTTTTCTTTTAAATATAGTGAGACTTTACAATTATCATCAACTAAGGGTTATTTTTATAAATAGAAATAAAATTATTCGGATTACCAAGTTTTCTTTCTTAAATATTATGATTATTCAATCACTTAGTGCTGTTAAAGTATAGAAAGTTCTACTCTAAACCTAGTTGACCCATTAATGTTATTACAATATATAAGCTTACATTTAATAAGAAATAATCTTTATATTTATTATCATCTAAACTTTATCATGTCTATAATAAGATCCTATAATAAAAAATAATTTTTTTAGTAGTGTGATTTTATTTTTTTTATTATTTAAAAAAAAATTAACTTTCTTATTTATGTAATTTTTATTTTTCCCCGGTCAATCTAAAGCAGTGGCAATCCTTCTATGAGCTTCGTAAAAATGCGATTATCACCAATCAGCTCACTTTTTGATTTATAGTTGGGAATACCTAGACCATCCTTAAAATAAAGAGTGTTGAGATTTTAATATTACAAACACCAAAATATAATTATCAATTATTTAATACTGAAATAAATTATTATTTTATAATTATATAATTATTGAATAATAAAATAAGTGTGAATCGGATGTAATTTAGTGATATCAAATTATAATAGTGATATCAAATTATAACTTTCAAAACAAATGAGATTAAAAATATTTCCAAAACCAAAACCCTCAATAATATGATTTTCAATACTACCACCATCCACACAACCTAGTTAGCACCTAGTCCCTTATTTCACTCACTCTTCGCACACGCATCTTCAGACATGGAAGGAGACTCAGAAATAGAGTCTGTCAAGTTCTTAATGGCGGCTTTCTTGCAAGCCTTCTTCAAATCATCCTGTGAAGCGTTCTTGGAGACGCCGAGGATTTCGTAATACCGCATCTTATCGCACTTCTTGGGTGCTCTCCCAAATGTCTTTCTCTAATGGATCGAAAATGGAAACCCTAGTTGAGGAAAAGGGAAAATTCTAGATCGGAACCAACGAGAGAAGGATCAACATCCTATGCATTTTCATACTAAACGCACAAACCCACTTTCTTGAAAAAGCAAACCCACAAATAGTCAGCCATTCAATATACAATATCTAAACGCAAATTAGCCCATGGCACACTCCAGCTGGCCTCATACTTGGCCCGGTTAGTTTTGTACGTGCGAGCAAATTCTGGAACAAGTGAGTCTTCAGGATTTGGATAGTCAGCAATGAGCACATAGAAAACAGTACCTTAGAGAAGGTGAGTGCACGACTCCATAGCTCTTTCAGGATATCAAGACAAATGCTAGCATTACTATTGAGGTTTGGGTGAAAGAACTTAGTCCTAAATGCAACCTAATGAGTATATTTATATTTCCACTTTTAACTTTCTTAAACTCTAATTGAGAGTAAAACACTCTTTTAATTAGAACTCACATAATTGGACTGAATTGGATCTTAATTAGAATCATTGCTTAAACTTAGATTTTAAGAATACTTGCTCTCACATCTTGTTCTTCATTATTTGCAAGGATTACTAATCCTTGATGATGACATTTTAAATGAAAATTAAGTGATTTGAAAATTGGAAAGTTTAGCTGAAAAGGGCTAGACGATCTAGGTAAAGGATACTAGTAAACAATCTTTTTAGATTGTTTATAGTTGAATGCACTATTCTAAAGAATTATTCTAAAGAAGAAAGACGTTGGTTTAATTATTCTCTATAAAGAAACTAGTTCCAGATCTAATTACAATTTTTGCAAGGATATTCTCTCAATCTTATACAAATATAATTCTATATGAAATGCATCAGAAACAAAACAAAATCTTCTTCAAATAATATCTCATGTAATAGATTCATTTACATTAAGCTTAATTGAATAAAACTCATTTAAAATAAGATTGGAAACAAAACATCTGGAAGAAAAATGAGAAAGGTAACTTGCAACAGGCCTGAAAAGAAAATATTTACAAGTTAATATGCGATAAAGAGGTGAATAATTGATAATTACAAAAATGATATCTAAAACAAATATTTATATTTGAATTTCATAAAGAAAAAAATATTATAAATAGAGACTTCAGAAGGTGGAAGAGGACATCGTCAAATAACACACTCGGAACTTATTTTTTTTTTCTTATCGTAGTCTTCTACATGGAAGGCTAAACCTTTCTACTAGGAAGCGTTTGTGTTTCTCGACAAATATAATATTCAGACTTTCTCTCCTAATTTAGATCATGTATTTGTTCTATAAAAAGGGGTTACATCTTTTAGTAAATACAAGGATAAGTAATCTCTCTTAGATTATTGGATGAACACTCAAAGTGTTGTGCGTAAACCTTTTTTCGATCCATAGATTTGGTAGTCTCTGCTTTAAAGATAAAGATCTCTCTCTTCTTCTTGAAAGTTTTGAGGGATTCAACATTTGAGCAATATTTCAATATAGTATAGCCTTTGCTCTCTTAATCCTCTTCTTAATGAAAGACTTTATATAGGCGTTAGAAGAAGATAGTTGTTAAGAGACCGCTTCTATTTGTGGAGCAACTTCAATTTTTCTAATGTCATTTCTAAGACTGACCAACTTAAATATGGTTGTTGTATTAAATGCATTCCTTTACACACTATATTTGACTGTTGACAATGCTCATCTCTTTAGGTAGCATAACTTTTGCACCATCTGATGGTAAAAATGCACACCGTATAGTTAGACGTTGAAAAACTCTTGCTGTCAAAAAGTGGTTAAAGGAAGCAGCTTTAGCTTGTGTATTGAGAGATTTTAATGTTGATTTGTACTTGATCTTGAACAAATCTCTTTGGTTAGACGGAAGCAATGGACATTTCCTGCAACATGAAATAAACACATAATATATATATATATATATCATTCTATGCATGTATCATCTTGTGCGTTTTTTTTATTTGATCATATAAGAGTTTTATGCTTTGTGTTTTCAACACTTGATCAATATCATAAGGTGTTTGATTTTTTTTAACAATTAGTCTGCTTAGTGAAACTCAATCTATTGATGAGAATTAGTTGTAGTCTATTGAAATAGACAAATCATTATAAAATATCTTGTGTATTTTCTTTCTCCCTTGTCTACCTTACATTACACTTATTATTATATTCCCTAACCTAACCTAAGAAAGGAAAGTCATTATGAAAATCAGATTTAAAATGATTTACTCTGTAACACTATTGTATAATTATCAATCTAAAACGATATTTACAATTTTTTTTATAACAATTCAACCCTCATTTTGGTTTACAGCTTAATATCTATATAATCAACTTAAAATAAGATAGATATTGGGAATAAATAAGGTAGATATTATGAATGAGTAGTACATTATACTCTTTCTCGATTTGGTTACAGTGCAAATTTAGTAGTGCATTATACACTTTTTTGATTTGGTGTATTCTTCCAAGTGTTTGTATTAATATGAAGTATAGAAAAGAGATATCATATGAAATGGTTATTTCTAAACTTGCAAATTCGGGCTTAATAGTCTAGAAACAAAATTTGTGTTCATTGTATGTAGGTGAAACTTTGATGATGGTGCAGTTGATTTTTAGCAGTGGGTTATGGAATCTGCAGTATTAATAGGCGTTGACAGTATTATAGTCAGAACTGAAACATTAAAGATAAATAGAAGTATTGACATACAAGCATGAAAAATCTTGAGATATTCACCCAACTAACTTATATTGTCTTGATTATTATTATCATGTCAAATTTGTTAATATGAATATATTATCTATTTTAATATTCCTAAACAAGGTGCACGATTACAACTATATTTTATAAAAATGAATTCAAATAATTATGGTATTGTAAGTATGAAAATATAGTAAAAATTTTAATATTTGAATACTCTAATTTCTCAAACATTATATGTATATGAGTTGAAGTACCGATTTAAACTTCCTATTTACTTAATTATTTATGCTGATAAAAAAAATGTCTACGTATATGCTAGTCCCAAACTTTAAACAAGTATTTTCTATATGCACGTGTCAATATATGTGAATGAGTCTAAATGTACGTGTGAATTATAAACTACATCTCCATAATACATATTTGATTTTTTTAACTTTTCTTTTTTCAATAATAAAAAAAATATTTAAAAATAGATAATAAGTTGTCCTAACCCTTATACATAAACTTATACAAAATATATATTTTCCACTATTATATGCATGTTTAACCAAATTATTAATATAATGTTCTTAGCCTTAACTTGATTCACATTACAAGCATGGTTTCATTCTAATCACAGTTAAGATATAAATATTTACACCATGACGTTGTTGCATTAATTATTTTTTTATTGAGATCCTCCTTACTTTTTCATTTGTTTATAAATATCTTCCACAATCCATTATGTTTATAAATAATTGTGAGAAAAATATGTCCAATTAGATTAATAATGCATTATTATATATGCAGTTTAAACAAGATGACATGATACTGTTCAACGTAAACAATAAAACATGGATGTGTTGCGATACTATAATCTCAAACCTTCAAACACAATATCTATCATACGCGTATCTGTTTTTATTTGTAGGGATATATGTATATGCTAGTCTCAAACTCTTAAACAAATATATATATATATATATATATATATATATATATTAATATATATTAATATACGTATATGAGTCTAATTATGAATAATACAAAATTTTAATTAAAATGTAATAATAGGGTTGTCCTACATGATTCATATTATAAATTTCCTTTCCAACCCTCACAATTAAAACAATAACAGTAATGATGTTGTTGTATTAATTAATGTAGGAAAAATAAACTTTTTTTCTAACATAATTTTGATGTATTGTGATGTAAATTTTGGACTAGACCATTATTTTTTTCTATCAAGATTGTATTGTAGAGCTGATTAGCTGATTAGGTATAGTTTTGTAATAAGATTAGAGCATTCTTAAAATATTCTTTTTAATTAATTTCATTCTTTGTTGTTAAATAAAAATTTATATATATATATATATATATATATATATATATATATATATATATATATATATATATTACAACCATTTAATATCAATTCATTAGAATTTATTTCTTAAATTATGAAAAAAAATATCCAACTAAATTAATAACATTATTATATAATTTTAAAGAAAATGATTATATTACTAAGCATAAACATTAAAAGCATGTGTATGCCTTGCATGCTATATTTTCAAAATATAAAGATATATGCATACATACGGTGTTTTGTGTTTGTATGTATTTATAAATGCATATGTGTGCATATGATAGTAGTTTTGAAATTCTTAAATAAGTATTTATGTTATATACTCGTGTCAATGTATGTGGATTCGTACACATTTGGATTGAATTGATGCAAGGTAATAATGTTAAGATTAAAAAACTAAAATTAACTAAAATTTAAAATTTAAAATTATAAGGTTCTTTCAGTCATCCTGTATAATTTTTTTACTCTCATTTTGAGAACTTCAACAAATTGCATAATATTGTACCTTTGCCCTTGCTTCATACATCTTTCAACATTTATACCATTATAAATAGTACTGGTTCAAAAAGATTGTAGCTGCAATAGATACAAAAAATTAAGTCTTTTTCTTAAAGCATTGTCCGTATATCTTATTTTTCTTATAATATCACCGTATTCTTTGTATAATAATTGAAAACATACCAAATCAGTTATTAATAAAATATATATAAATTATTAATTATATAAATTATAATAAAGTTGAAAAGTGTTTTTATTTATTTTATTTATGCCAAATTCATAAAGAAAAGTACAATTAAATTAATAATTTATTCAACCAAAATAAAATAATACTTGTGACTACAAAATATACACATAGATGGAAAATAAATATAAAATGTTGGAACAACTATAAAAAGGTATCACGGAAGTATCAAAAAGTAATTACAAAGCATTTTAATTCAATTTCAACATGGTAAAAAATAATTACAAAGCATTTTAATTCAATTTCAACATGGCAAAAAATAATTACAAAGCATTTTAATTCAACTTCAACGTGTCAACAATACTGTTCGGTACGTACAAAGGATGTGTGACGTTTGTACATGCATGTCTGGTCTGTAGAGACGTGTGTTTCTTTAAAATTCAAAACATTATATATATTAATTATGTTTTAAATAAATTTTCTATTAAATAAAAATGAAATAATCTTATTACATATTAAAATTATTTTATGAAAAAATTAATTTGAAAAAATTTATTATATAACATTTACAAATTATTATTTTTAACTTATTTTTATTTATCAATAATAAAAAAATATAATTAAAAATTAAGATTATCCTAACTCTTATATAAAAATGCGTACAAAATAACATAATTATATATATATATATATATATATATATATATATATATATATATATATAACTAAATCAGTGATATAATATCTTTAATCTTAATTCATATTATAAGCTTCATTCCCTATTATATATTTGCGTAAAAATAAGATTATCCTAACTCTTATATAAAAATGCCTATAAAATATTATATATATATATATATATATATATATATATATATATATATATATATATATATATATATATTTATTTATTTAACTAAATCAGTAATATAATATCTGTAATCTTAATTCATACTATAAGCTTCATTCCCTATTATATATTTGCGTACAAAATAAGATTATCCTAACTCTTATATAAAAATGCGTACAAAATATTATATATATATATATATATTTACAGAATCAGTGTTTTATGTAATTTTTAACAAACAAATTTTTCTTCTACGGTAATTTTGAAATTTCTGTTAGCATTTATATATATTCAATTAAATTAATAATATGTTATTAGATATGTAGTTTGAGATGCTGTTAAGTATCAATAATAAAATCTGTATGTTGTAACCTCAAACTTTCAAACATGAAATATCTAATATATATATGTCACGTATAATATATGTGTGTGTAAATTTTTTATAGATATTACATGTTTTGTTCAAAATTGAGCAAGATAATTTATAACTCTTATAAATTATTATTTTTAACTTATTTTTTATTTATCAGTAATAAAAAATTTGTAATTAAAAAAAAAGATTATCCTAATTCTTATATAAAAATTCCTACAAAATATTACTTAATTATATTTTCTAATATATACAGGTTTAACTAAATCATTGATATCATATCTTTAATATTAAGTCATATTAGAAGCTTCAATCCTTTTTAGTCATAATTAAAAAAAAAAAAAGTAGTTACATAATGATATAACTGCTTTAGTTAATCTTTAATAAACAAACAAATTTTTCTTCTAAGTAATTTTGATATTTCTGTTAGCATTTTCTTTATATATATTATACTTTTGTTTGAACTAATCTTAATTTTATTAGAATTTAATTTTCTGTTAAAAATAATTATTCCAATTAAATTAATAATATGTTATTAGATATGTAGTTTGAACAAGAGACTTCATACTCTTAAGTATAAATAATAAAACATGTCTTGTATATTGTAACCTCAAACTTTCAAACATGAAATATCTAAAATATATGTATGTATTTTTGTTTCTACAGACACATGTAGAGTATATGTTTACATATCAACTAGTAATTTACAGATCCCAAAATAAAAAACCAAAGTATTTCATTGTTTAATTTATAGATCCCAGAATAAAAAACAAAGTATTTCATTGTATTAAAATGTAAAAACGAATTTGACAAACAAAATATTATTTATTCAATCATTTCTATTCTATCATTTTGTGATCATATAATTTTAAATCCAATATATAATTTAAATCCAATGAATCTGAATACATGTGAAACATTAAGTGCAGGAAGGACAATTACACTTTGAAAAAGAGACCAAAAAGTCTCAGACCTATCATCAATGAAGGTTGATATAAAAAAATTATTTAAAAAAGCACCACAATTAATTGTAAGGACAGCAGGCCCTCTGCTGGTGTGAAACCGAAGTGCCAGTAAGGTTATAAAGGGGAAGGACTGAGTTAAATAAATTTGAATTAATTTTCTTTTCATTTGTTAAGTACCCAAAACTTAAAATTCTTTTAGGTAGTAAACTCTTAACAACAAATCTTCTGTTTACATATAAAAGTTAATTTAAATTTCTCTTATATCATTCTCTCTTCTATATATTTTAGTTTAATTTGGAAAGAAGAAAGAAAAATTAGAAAGGAGTTGCAATGAAATGTTGCGTAACCCGTGCTAAAAATAAAAAAGAAAAAAAAACATGTATATTCAACTCTTTATTATTATTATTATTATTATAGATAAAATAAGATAGCTAATACAATAGTTATGGATGTACTTTGTAATGTACACTTTTGTTTGTATTTGTGGAGTTACCTTCCTACTGGGGGACCTAAAAAGATAGTTTCATTTGCAAGAACTTAAAAGTCTAATTCACACACACACTCACATGCATTCTCTTTCTTTTCTTTTCAAGACCCCATTTGTTCTTGATTTGGTTACATGGATCTAGGACTAGAACAACACATCTGTACTTTCCTCTAGTGACATGTTCATGAGATCTTCGTTGCACTGAGGCGCAGCATCATCAAAAAGCCAATTCTCCAGTACCATCAGAGGGACTTGCGTCTCTAGGCTCGGCTTGCTCTCCACCAAGTTGGTGTTGTTTTCTTCCGCTGACACAGATAGTGAACGTTCAGACTTTAAGCCCCACAAGGAGTCAAGGTAGTCCTGTGTGCATGTCGCTGTGCTTTGTGTTCCCTCACTGGAACTAGACCCTGTGGTTACCATGTTGCTGATGGAGTAGTTTGTTTCTGGTTTTTTTGGGGAGTTCTTCATCCAATTGTCCAGCAACCTGGCTATGTTTTCTGTGCTTGAGGCGTACAAGGATGTTTGGTTTGGTGATGTGGGGTGGTGGTGATCATGGAAACTTTGGGAAGAAGTGGAGGGTAATTTGGTCTCAGGGAAAATATGGGATGGTTTGTCAAGGGACAAAGCCTCACATAAGGCTTGTTTGGCCATGTGGATATCTGTTTGAAGCCTTCTCTCCCACTGGCCCTTCACCTGTGAACAAGAGTTTCCCTTGTCATAATTGTTACCTTCATCATCACCCTCACTTTGCATCTTCTTCAGCTTCTTCTTCAAATGGGTATTCCAATAGTTTTTTATGTCATTGTCAGTCCTCTGGGGAAGATAGGAGGCTATTGCAGCCCATCTGCATCCATCACACACACACCTTACGTCATCATAAATTCAACTTCACAAAAAAAAACCATTATTATCAAACTAAAACAAACAGATCCCAGAAAGCTTTCTTCCATTTGTACAAAATTCCCAACCTTGTAAATTTTATGGGTTAAAACTCTAAACCCAAAAGTCAAGTCAAGCTTTTAGGAGAGAAAAATCCAACCTTTAAACATTTTAGCCTTTAAAATAACAAGTTAAAGATATTTCAACAAGGTGGTACCTGTTACCCAAAAGGGCTTGGAGGTGGATTATCATTTTCTCTTCATGATCGGTGAAATTGCCTCGTTTGATTCCAGGTCGGAGATAGTTGGTCCATCTGAGTCTGCAGCTTTTGCTGCATCTCATCAGCCCTGAAAAAAAGCAAAATTAACGGCATCATATACATGCACATACCCCTCACCAATTTCATTTAATAAACAAAAAAGGAGCCTAGTTGCATAAATATGAAAAACTGAAAGAATTGTTACTGAAGAAGATATTAAAAGCAGTGTTGAATATTCGTTACCTGTGTTAGAGGGAACCAATCTCCAATTCCCGGGTCCATGCTCTTGAATGTAAGAGACCAGGATGATGTCTTCCTCAGGAGTCCATGGGCCTTTCTTAATCCCAAATTTTTCACAGCAAGGTGGTCTTCCCATTTGGAATGAAGGAATCTTCCTCCTTTTTCTTCTTTTCTTCCTCTGATTTAGTATGATCCTTGTGGAAGGGAGTCTTTGAAACGCAAAGACAAGGTTCTGCAACTGGGACTGGGGTGTCTATTTTCCATGAGTGATATATATAGGGAAGAGAAGAAGAGCTTGGGTTAAGTGCTGACTGGAGAAAAAATGAGGTGGTAACCCTTCACTCTCTTTCTATATTAACATTTCACACACATTAGTCGGCATTCATTATTATGGGAACTGTAGAAACACCCAGAACCAAACCAAATCCCTCACCAAAATACGTATTTTACAAAATCCTTAGTTCCGATTATGTAAAAAATACAATAAATAAAATGTATAAAAAAAATAAAATTATTTTATTTATTATTTTTAATTATTTATCACTATTTTAATAGAAATATAAATATCTACAATTAATTATAAATGGTCTATAATAAATTATGGATACTCTATAATAAATTATGCATATAAAAGATACTTCAAAATATTTATTACTTTAATAAGATATAATTAATTATGTTTGAACCATAATTTTTTTTTTCACAACAAGATAATTGATTGTCAAAATCAAAATAAAAAGTTTATTATTGCTACCTCTTTCTCAATTTTATATGTTTAAGATTTAAAACTAATGTACATAATTAAGAATATTTATTTATAATAGAATATTGGTATATTATATTAACTATTTTTACTTATGCATTTGTAAGAACATACTATTACTAGCGAATATTAAATAAGAATACATTGAACATTTGAGATTCTAAAATTAGCTTATAGATGAAAAGTAAAATGTTGAAGAAATGTAGAAAGAAGGTAATATCAAAATAATGGCACTTTTTTTTTATTCTCCTTTTTTTTTTCTTTGTATTTATCTCCTACTTTCGCTTCTTTGTATTTATTTGTATGACATTAAATGTATTTAGTTTTCGTAGTGAATATCATTTTCATGTCCCACTGCTGGTGATATTAAATAATAATATATTAAAATTCTAAAATTACTTTTTAGAAAATGAAATATCTAAAGATACGAAAAGAAATATTTTTTTTTAGAATTAAGGTTTTTGAAAATGAATCTTTTCTTATTTGCATTTTGTTCTTCTTGTAATTTATTCTTTCTTGTCTTAATGATCAATACATGAAGTAAACTGGAAAAACTTATTTTACTTCTACTTTGTAAAAGAGGATATTTACTTAAGTTTTAAATAATACTTATGATATCCATTTGTCGTAGTTTTCCCTCCTTATTTCAAATGAGATTTTGTCTTTATGCAAATCCAGGAAGAAACGTATTTGACAGGGCTTGAAGAATGTAATAACCATTTGCATAATAGAATCGTGCTTGTTAAAGGAGACAAGCCTCTAATACACCTGGACGTGTGCAAGAAGCTGGAGCTTGTGTTGGAAATCCTTGATTCTTGAAAGCGATACCTCTTGGTAAGAAGTTCTATGAGTTTTTGTTCACTTCTTTGGAACACATGAGACGTGTGTAAGGGCTTGAATCTTGGAATCTTTCTCCAAGATTTTTGTGGGTCTTTGTTTGGACTAAAGACTCCATTAAACAAATACGAAACTTACTAAGGTGCAATGTTGTGTTAGAATTCATGGCCTCTCTTTGGAGTATTGACAACTCCGTGATATTTTCTCTATACCAAGAGATGTTGGTATCCTCTTGCATTAGATGATTGATCGTACTATGAAGAAAATCCTAGGTTGTTATGCTTGGGTACTTGTTGTGGTGGATCTGCTCTCTTCTATACCCCATAAGCTTTTGGTGGAACATCCAGAATTTACCTTTATATCTAATAAGTCCAACTTAGAGACAAGGGAGGAAAATGTGAAACTGCATACTGAGATGATTCATTTTGTTAATATTGTTGGTGGTAATGACTCTAAACCATATCTTTTAGGAGGTGATTTTGTTTCTCCTAACAATGGCTATTGATTAGGAAGATAGTTTAGAAGAGATGTCAAGTCTTATGACTCTTGACAGGCTTCTCCGATTCAGAATGTTAAGCAGATATAGGGTTACTTGGCTCACTCGTCTTATTTGACTCTTTCAAATTCTTTTTCTAAAACGCCTATTCTAGATGAAAACTTGTCCCGAGATAAGCATGAAAATGTGAATATTGTGGATCATAATCCCCTTCGATGCTCTTATTTTTGTCGTCGTTCCAGGAATAGATAATTATAGTTCTAAACTTGTTGCTTATGAAGATAATTCCTTACAGGGTGCTGGTATGTAGAGTTTGGTTTCTAAGATATTTTGAAGGAGGAGACTTCTAACTCAGACTCTAATGGTCATGATGATCTGGTCCAATCACCTACAGATTGGATAAATCTCTTAAAATGCTTTTTATAACTGCTGAAAAAATCACTGAAATAACTTTTTGGGTTAAGCTTAATGTCGCAGTGGTTGCTAGTTTAGAAGTCTTGGAGTTTCGTTTTAGCTCTTCTAGTTTGCATTTAGCTAATACTGGTTCATGTCTTGTGGGGTTGCATCTTGCAGGTTAGTCAAACTATTTCTTCTAAGCTTAAGGAGTGTAAGTTAGTTTTTAAGTACTGGACTGATTGGATGGAGGAGAGAGTTCCCTAATGATTCTGATGAGTTGAAAGGATACATTCAGACTTCTAGAAAACCTAATAGATCGAAGAAGAGTATTTTCAATACTACTAAATAACCTGTTAGAATAGATACTACAGAAAATACATAATGAAGGAGTTAATACATTTCACTTTTAATTTTCTTTCTATTGTTATTTTATTTTTTAACATAAGAAATAAAGTTCTTCGGACTCCTTTTAGCTTTTATTGTTATTTTATTTTTTAACATAAGAAACAAAACCTCTTCCTCTTCGGACTCCTTTGTTAAATTTTCTTTAATTTTATTCATTTGTTTTTTTATAGTATTCTTATGAATTGATTTGATAATTTAGTTTGTTTCTTTAGTTTATATAATCCCATAATCTTTTTTTTTCTTTTTTAATAATAAATTTTATGAAATAACTCTATGCATCACATGAGTTAAAAAAAAAAAATCAAAATAAGAAGGCTCTATTATTAATTATCTTACTTTCTTTTTCATTCTATTTAGTCTGTGATATTAAAGGCATGTAAATTTTATTAAATGCTTTTATACAAAGTGAAAAATTATAAGGGAGATGACCCTTATTTTCTTAAAATAAAGTGTCAAATTTATTAGAACATAATACTATAGTAATAACAATTATAATAATACTATAGTTTTTATTTTAATAACAGATAAAAATCAGGGGTATTTTTATATCATAAATAAATTTATTTTAAGAATTGTAACTTAAAAATTATACATATAAATGATTTTTTTGTATATGTTCTTGTTGGGATATCCAAAGAGTTCTCAACAATATTCGTTTTCCTTTAATGCTCGAGGCAGAACATTCAATTTTGATTTCTGATCTTTATCTTTTTCAGAGGAAAAAAAACTATAAAAATCCTTTTATATTAAAATAAATATTTAAGTATTAGAGTTCTTACAATCTTACAAGTGAAAGTGAAAATATATTTTTTTTTCTTGAACTACTCATGCTGTTTAAAGAGATTTAAGATTTAAAATATAAAATTTAGGATCAAATAATATAATTTTGATATAATTCACTAATTATCTGCAGCTTCTTCTAAATTATTGCTGTAATTATGTAATTAAGTAATTGTAATAAAAGAATATTATACATTAATCTTGGTTGAAAAGTGTTCAGTCTAATATGGACGGATAATTATTTAATCTTTACACAGTATAATATATTATAATTTTATAAAACAATTTTAATTGTCGATTAATACCAACATTTAAAATACTAATTATTTACTGTTTATGTTATTTTTTATACTATTTCAGACTTGACTTTGTTCACTTAGTTGTAACCGGTACATCAAATTTTCATTTCTTTCTTCACAGAATGTGTATGTGCTTCTCGATATATAACAAGTGGTTTTCATCTTAATTAGAACTCAGACCTTGTAATGTGTGCTTCATCATTGTGCGGTTCAGAGTTCTTTCGAGAACACAGTGTTATATTACCGGTGGACACAATTAAGAAAGAAGAATGTTAGAAATATTTTTAAAATTTGTGCTTATTTTTAATTTGGACTTGTCTTTTATTAATAAATAGCATACTTAATATTAGAAAAATATGCCAAAGACATGTGGCCCTCTTCAAACTAGAAATACGACTTTCCTGGTATGTTGTCGGTTATTAATTTAAGTGGTGGACTTTATTTTTAAAAATCACATAAGAATAGTGTCGTCTAACCAAATATTGATATTGATGTCATAAAACTCAACACTAATTTCATAACAAAGTTAACAAGGTAAGTTTTGTCCTATTTAAAGTTAAATTTAATTCTATAAAAATTCCATTAAACAATATCAGAATGTATTTATAGTGTAATTTTGAAATAAATATATAATTTTAAAATAATATCATATTATTTAAACTCTCCAACATCAAATCAAACAAGAATTACAGCCAAAATTATTATTTTACATTTTACATTTTGATACGATGAATAGGTGAAGATAAACTGCTATTATTTGTTTAGACATTAATAAGTTCATTACGTGTTACCGTCAAATTCTTTTTTATTGAATTTTACCATTTTATTTTATAAACTCTTACTTTTATTAGGGAGGTTAGCCGTCGAATAAAGTTAAACAAGATTTAAAGAAAAAACTTATTATTTAATTTATTAAAAAATATTAGATTGAGTTAGATTTTTATATTTATTTTTTAAGTGAGTTAAATTGAGTTGTAAATTTTAAATATTAATTTAATTAAAAATAACATGTTAAATTGTATAATCATTTATACTATTAGAATGAATTTAAATTTTTGAGTGAGTCTTTGTCAGGCTTTTTTTTATTTTTAATTTTTGGTATGGTTTAGATAATTTTGACTATGTAGAAACTTTAAACTTTAAATGGTGTCAATTAAATTTTCAAAGAATGTTATTGATTATATGATATTTAAGGTATTTATAATTTTTATGTTAGTTGTAGATCTAATATAACTAATATTTTCTATTTTAGCATATAAGAACAATCAGTAATCATTAATAAAAGAACAATTATTACCACTCACTACAAGTGTAAAAAAACATACGCTTAATTCAAGTTATTGGCGTGCTTTCTATCCACGAGTAAAAACTTATCTTCATAAAAAATATAATCTTTTCATTTAAAAGAATAAAAAAATTAAAATACAAAATTTTTAACTTGCAATAATGGTAGAAGACGAGATTGTATTGAAAAAAAAATCATATTTTAATGTTTAAAATATATATATATATATATATATATATAATATAAAATAATTTATTATTTAATCTAAAAATTTATCTCTCTTTAATTTTGAGTCAAGTATTATTATTTTATCTATATTTGTCTTCGTTATCATGAAAGTTATTAAAAGTATATCAAGATTAGTCGATGAAAGTTTAAATCAGAATAATTTTTTTTTATCTAAAGATTTGAGATTTTATATTATTTTATCGAAGTTTATAATGATAAATTTAACTTTTTTAATAAGATTCCTAGTAATTTAGGGTTTTCCTAACTTTTTCCGTGTTGGTGAAGAAGATTTAAAGGAACAAGTGATAACAATTAAGGGGAGTTATTAGATTTATAATTTAAAAGTTCAGATTATTTAGAAACTCTACGGTTAAAATGGCTTTAGATGAGTTGGTATAAATTGATATTATTTTATTAGATATGGGTTTTGTTGGACCAAAAGGGTTTGAAACCCTTAAGTTGAAAAGAAAGTTGAATTTGATATATTATGATTATGTTGATGAGATGAAGATTGAATATTGAATACTGAAGTATACATGTGATAATATTAAAGGAATTATTTTGGATAGATGTTTATAATTATTATTATTATATAAAACTTCATATGTTTATAATTAGAATTATTTGCAGGTGATGATATGATATTTCGTTTTGTTGTTGAATTTGTGTGGAGATGAGTAAATATTATATAAAATTTTTACATCTATATTAATGAATAATTGTATGTTTATTTATAATTGAATTAAAATATATATTTTAAGTTATATTAACAAATAAATGTTTTGTAAAATATAAAAGAAATTTTTTGTTTTTAATCAATTCACTTTTAATAATGTCAACCAAACATCAAGAATGTTGCTTAAATAATATGAAAGTAATGACATCTAATGCTAAGACAAAGTACTATTGCTCAAGTATCCATTTGGTCGCTCAAGTAATAAGACTTCTTACTCAAGTTATAATTGATAGTTTGAGCGGGGAAGATGTCAGATTAATTCTCTCTCCTTTAGAATTTGGACACTCAAAAACACATTTGGACACTCAAGTGAGGAAAATGATGAATCAATCATTTCTCTTCCAAGAATTTGGATACTCAAACTCTCATTTGGATGCTAAAGTGAGGAAAAGATTGAATCAACTATCTCTCCTCCACATATGCCGCTCGACTATTGTTATAACTTTTTTCAGATGTTGTTATAATTGTTAGAGCAAAGTCTAACAGTCTCATAGTTTTGATTAGGTGCTTGTCACAACAAACTATAACATAAATATAAGATGATGAATTATGGAAAAGAACATATAATGTAAGACATAAGTATTTCATCTCACAAACGATACAACGCCTTTCAACCTTTGCATTGTTTGATAAATGAAGCCTTCATCAAACTATAAGCGCGTACAGTTTTTAAGCTTATGTTGTATCTAACGAAAATATTCTTGAAGCCTGTTTCAATGTTGTAGGAATGTCTTCATCTTTTGTCTACCCAAATGATTTACGAAAGCACAAGTCTACATCAAGATCTCTAAGGATATAAGCTAAAGTTTTTTTGTTTCAACAAATATCCTAACAATAACTTATATTAACTCTAGTCCAACTATATGTCTTGTATGGTCTTTGTTTTCACTTTGTTTTGAGTAAAAATCTCTCTAACCTAGTGTTGATAAGTATTATTAGCTACCAGGATGTTATCTTTGAAGAGAAGATTGACATTTAATGTTGCATGGAAGCTCGTTAAAAGATAGAAGTTGAAGTTATCTAAGTTCAAAAGCTCTCAACAGCTAGAAGAATTTTCTTCCCAGCCCTGTATAAAGTTATCCTTCAAGAAGATAGAGATTTGTACAAAAACATTGTTGTATTTATTTAGTAAATTAGAAGAGATTTCATATCTTTGTATACGTGTAAGACACTAATACTCTCTAATGAGCAAACCCTTGTAATATTCTTTTTATCACTTTTTCTAATATAAACATGGTTTATCTTGGTAGAAGTGAATGCACTCAAAACAATACTCAATGTCTTAGTCAAGAGTAGTTGTTGTCCAAAAAATACTTTGTCTTAATCAAGAGTGATTAAGTTCCAAAAAGTACTCAAATTTTTAACTAAGAGTGGTTGTATGTCAAAATAATACTTGAGTTATTAGTTAGGGGTAGCTACATTAAAAATAATACTCACTTCTTTTTAACTTGCGAGAGTAGTATATATAGTGAAGAAGTTCAATTAGTTGATTGAGAATTGGACATGGTATGCATAATCATACAAACCAATCTTAAAATCACATCATAAATCTTTATTTCCCTTACTTTTTGTTAATCATTGCATATTATCATACTACACTAACTAAAAGAAAGAGAGTTTTGAAAATCAAATCTATATCCTTTCTTATGTAAAATCATTGTCTAATTGTGTATCATTTGACAATACTTTGCATAAGTTTCAAAAAATCTTACACACAAGTCAACCCTTTTTTTGTGTTTTGATATGTTTTTCATAGTTGTTATTAAAGCTCAGTTATTAAAGGATTAAGAGCCTAACATCTTTAAAGGAAAATATCTAACAACAGTTGGGGAAATCAAGCAATACCTCCTATTTTAAATAAAAAACCCAACAACCTCATGGTTTTGATTAAATGCTTGTGACAACTAGGAAGCATTAAGATGTTTTATGTGAAAGACAATGAACTATAAAAAAAAAGATAGATGTTTTAAGATATAAGTGCTTCGTGTCTGACATACGATATAACACCTTGTAGTCTTAAAGTCATTTTATAAGTGAAAACTTTAACAGATGATAAGCGCATATAGTCTTTAAGCTTACCATGTACCTAATAAAAATATTCTCAAAGATTATTATTGTGTTGTAAAGAATATCTTTGTCTTATGTCTGTTTAGATGATCTACCAAACATAAATCTACATCGAGAATACTTGAGATATTAGTTAAAGTTATTTTTTTTTTTTAATAACTATCCTAACTCAAACTTTTTTCAACTTTAGTCCAACTATCTCTCTTATTTAATCTTTCTTTTTATTTCATTTTAAGTAAAAAACTCTTTAACGTAGTATTAATAAGTAATGCTAGTTATAGGAATGTTACTTGTAGATGAAATAGGCCTTTAATCTTTTATAAAACACATTTAAAGCATCCAATATGGTGCTGAACATAGTTTATTGCATCTGGGTATTCATTGTATCAATATGATCCAACACCCTTCCTTGATCACACTATGACATTCCATCCACAAACAAAGTTAAACACATTATACTCATATAATATATTCAAAACTACAATTAAGATATATTGATGTTCTTCTATGGATAATATATTAATACACGATATAAAATTATACCATTAATAATCACTAAAATATGCACCTATTGGAATAAAGTTATACCATTAATGAAAATGAGAATATGCACCGATTATAATCACATTATAAATAAAATTTATGAAGCATAAGAAATATCTAATATTATATTCATCAGTTAATCAGTTTTTAATGATCTATAAATATTTTATAATAATCATTTTCATAAATCTATAAATTATATATATATATATATATATATATATTTATAATTTAACACTTTATTATAAGAATAATTGATATAACGTTCACGTTAATTTTATCGCATACCATTATGTAGTAAATTTATGTGCCACGTTATAAAAACATAAAAAGAAAAATAACATTCAATCCATATCTACCATTAGTCGCGATTCAAGCACAACACGCACTCATGAACTTTCAAAGCAGACAAAAAATGAACGATAAAAGAATTTTCATAATAAAAAATCAGGCGCAATATAATAACTTTATCATTGGCTAATAAAATCAGTGGGATTAAATCCAATTGTTTTCTATATCCATAACATAGAAACATAAAAACAAATCTCGAAATTTCACAATAAGATCCATAACAAATTTGGAGAAAAAAACATATAAAGATAATCACACAATTACATAACTTTATTTTCATACTACGTGTAAAACTATATTATTTACTTTCTAATAATTACACAATATAAAAAATCAAAAACATGTTCTTGAAATTAATAATTCTTCCATATATTAGAGACAAAGTAGGTTTAGCTTGCCTTTTTTAATAAGTTCATAGGAGTTTGAGATGGTATTGTGTTGTACGTTTCTGTGTTTAGTCTTATATTACTATTGAGTTATTCTGTCTTTGGTCTTATATTACTATTGAATTAGATGATTAGACATTTGCGTATCTTGATGCAAGACTTGTTTAGTATTATAAAGATTTTTTCAAGTTTATTAAAAAGTTTGAGAATTTAGAGAAATAATATTTTAATCCTTTAATATCTAATATTTAATAGATAAAATTCAAAGAGTGTACATTTTTGTCAAGAAGAAAATTTTTGTTTCCGTTAGTGGATATTAACACTTCTTTAAAACAGTTACTCATTAGGAGTAGGAGTTTTTAAAAAGGAAATGACAAACAAGTCCCTGTGTTGAACAAAGAATGAATAGAACAAAATGTTATTCATCGTTAACTCATTTGCTATTTAATACTTATTATCTTAACAAGTGAGGTATGCTTCACATAAGACCTAAAATACCTTACCATCTATTTCCATCCAACATTAATCCATCTACCTCAGGTATATTTCCAATTTATGCATATAATTTTACATATTAGTGGTATTTCACAACCACGAGTAGAAGAACAACGATTTGCTGATAAATCTCACTATGTTGATTTGTGATGTACATGCATTACGTCTCTGTTTGGTCCCTAATCAATTTTCTCTAATTTTTTTAATAATTTTTTTATTGTTTTTGGTCCCAGAAATTCTTTGATAGCATTTTGAACAACGAAATAAAATAATTTAAAGAACGCTTTCGTGATGAAAAAAAACTAAAATAAAAATTTATTAGAAAAAGTTAAATTAATTTATCATGGATAAAAAATATATTTAAATAAAAAATTGTAGCATGGTCAGTAAAGAAAAACATATATCATTGGAACAACCATGAAATAATAATAATAATAAAAAAAACACTTTGCCACGGTTAAAAAATCGTGTTTAACTCGTCAATCCTGATTATGTACATGATAAAATAAGCACACGCAATAACCATCCTTAGAAAATCTTACCACAATTAAAATACCCTACATAAATTTAAAATTTTACGACACCAACTCTTGTCACATATTTTACCTATAACAGCTTTTTGTGAATTATTTATCACTTATCCATGGTTTTGACCAAAGTTAAACGTCGCATTTTTATAGTGTGATTCCTACAACTTCATACACTAAAAGAAAAAAAACAGCTTTCATAAGATGAAAATAAGTTGAGCATGAAATTTCATAACCTAGTTTATCCTATTTAACATAATAGTTAAACAAAATCATTAGATACTATACTTATTTTAAGCTTTACCCTATGTACAAAAAGACTTGTTATAATTAGATAACGGTGTTTAAGTACGAATTTGGATTTTCTCTTAATTCTTTTAGTATTTATGGAGTACAGAACACGAAGATGCAACCAGAAGTTGTGTTTATATTTGACGGCCACCAATCTTGAAAATTAAACTATATCTCTTCTACTTATCACTGTTAAAACCTACAATAAAGACACAGTTCTTGAAAATGAAATTTTTATTATTATTATTATTATTATAAATATCTTTATAATAAATATTATTATTATTATTATGACTATTATTATTATTATTTTATTTATATTATTATTATTATTTCTATTTTTATTATTAATATAAAGATGCAGTTATTGAAAATGAAATCTTTATTGTTATTATTATTATTAATAATAATAATATTATTATTATGAATATTATTATTATTATTATTATTGTTATTCTTATTATTAATATAAAGATGCAGGAAAATGAAATCTTTATTGTCATTATTATTAATATTATTATTAATAATATTATTTTTATTATAAATATTATTATATTAAATATTATTATTATTGTTATTGTTATTTTATTTATATTATTATTATTATTAATATATTATGATTACTAACTAATTGAGGGGTACTTTATCACGGATTAATTCGTCAGTAAATTCATTGGTAATTAATGTCACACATTTTATTAGATCTAGAAATGAATATTTTCTTTCCTGAAAATATTATGTCTAGACCATGACTACTTCAATCAATAGTTTTACCATATCATATATATATATATTTGTACTCATTCATTCTTTCAGTTTTAAATTTTAATCTCAAATATTTCAAGAATTATATAATCATCAATGTTATTAAATTTGAATTATAAATCAATCTACACTATTAAATTCAAAAATTCTATTACAAAAGAATCAAACAATCAAAATAAAAGGAAAGAAGATTTTTTTAGCTTGAGGGAGAATTCTCCTTGCTTGAGCAAAAATTCTCTCGCTTAAGCGAAAATGGTTCCTGAGAGAAATACAGTTCCAGAACTATTTTTGATTGAGCGAGGATATCCTTACTTGATCGAAAATCTTCTCGCTCAGACGAAAACAAACCCGAGAGCAGATCTAAATTTACACTAGACTCGCTTAAGCAATAATCTTTTCGCTTGAGCCAAATATGTAAAAATAGGTTTTACAAAAATAATCAACTACTGCATAATACCCTTACTATCCAAAAATTCATTCACTCAACTCAATTCAAATTAAGTATTACATCTTTCTATCCTCATTATTATAAAACTTCCATGAAGCTTTACTTAGAAGCTCTATCATTTCTAAATAAAATATAAATCCAATTTGGCAACTTATAATACTTGTCTACTTTCTAATTCAATTTTAAACATGACTATTTGATGTGAAACAATGCTCTTTCCATTGCCTTACCTTTTTCACAATTTCACTCTCGTAAAATTTCATTCACTGATTTTAGATGGATACATTTGTGATATGAAAAGAACCTTATTATCTTCAATTCATCAAAATTCAGTTTAGATGATACATAACATCACACTTATACCACAAGCATTCAATTTACAATAACCACATCAGTCAAACTCCAATTTTATATCCAAGTTCATCCATTTTAACTTAGAACTACCAAAATCATCGAACCATTTATCCCATCAACATCACAGTACCAATCATACATACAACATCTAATTCACACACACATAGAGACATATATATATATATATATATATATATATATATATATATATATATATATATATTTCTTTTTTTTTTAATGACGAAGAATAAAATTAATGGGAACACTTTAGGGGTGCTCCAACCCTATTACAAAACAATCCTTCTATACAGCATATCCTTAAAACTAAACCTATAGTTATATATAATACTATAACCTCCATGACCTAGCTCTCAATTCCATAAACCAAGACTGAGCTCCCAAGGCCAAGCTCTAAGACCGAGGTCCCAAGGCTGAGTTCCATGAATGAACTCCCAAGGCCAAACTCCCTAACCAAGCATCCCAGGTCGAGCTCCTTGACCGAGCTCCCAATGCCGAGCTCCCAAAATTTCACCCAAAATTATATATCTACATTTCATCCAAAATTTTAGTCTTGCAGGAAATTTGAGCAGACATATTTAATCAATCACCACTACTATCAATTCTTTCTAACTTAGGATTCAGGTTTAAGCACAAAACATAACTAATCTATTAGCTAGCTTCCCTTACCTGATTAGAGATAACCCTCGCAAAAGCTCCAGAAACCTAGATTTCACAAGAACCCCAACCTACACCACAATGTTTGATTAATATAACACTACAATACTATGACACTGAACCAAACCAACAGAGACTTCGTCTGATGACTCAGAGGACACATGCGACAGCTATATAAATACCTATAAAACAAATTTGAAATGTCTTAGAGAAGAAAAATGGTAGAATTGAACTTATTCAAACTAAGTTTTTGATTTGGCAATGTCACTTAGATTGCCACCATGATTCGAGTGGTGGACTCTAATCTTTGAACTAATGAAGGACAGAAACATAACTTTAGAGATAAGGCAAAGAAAAAAGAGAGAACAAATTTTTAGATAGAAGATGATTTTGTGAAAGTGAGACTTGACTATTAATTTTTTTTTTTATATATAAATGTGTTTTTAGTTTATTAACAAAATATTCAATTACTCTTTTACTTTTACCATTCTTATTTCAAAGGTCATTACAAAAGAATACTATAATATTAGTTAGTGTTTAATTATAAAAAATCTTCATGAGTTTTTACTTAAAATTTTGTTAATATACGATAAAGGAGATATGTGTTATCAATTTAAAACAAAAGATAAATGTATGAAAAAAATTGAGAGGGATATAAACGCCATTTTATTAGAAACATAATAAATGTGAATTTTATTTTAAATTAAAAGAAATATAAGATCCATCCAAAATGATTTTATTGAAGATGAACAGAAACACCTTTTTATCAATATTTAGAAAATGAATGATATTTTTTTGTAAATGACTTGTGTTTTAAATATGCACATGGTACTTAAATTGATACCAATGATAAAGTTAATTTCCGATATTATAAAACTTTATATTTAGTTTCTATTTCTTATATTATTAATTAGTTTAATCTTTAGAATCAAAATTATTCAATTTCACATTCATCATTATGACTTTGGCTCTTCAACTTCGTAATCATCAATCAATGTGGTTTGAAGAGAGGAACCAACTAACACTTACTAAAGTCAAAATCAAAGAGGTTGATTTTAAAAATTGATGGACCTTGTTGTGAAAAAATAATTGATGGGCCTAGCTTTACAATTGAAATGATTAATCAGCATTAATTTTGACAATTAAATTTTATATTCTTAATTTTAGATATTAAAATTAGTCATTATTTTGATTTTAAAGATTGATTTGTTGTTTTAAACTTTTTAAAACATTGAAAATCATATTTATTAAATTAATTGACAGATTTAATCAAGGATTGAATCAGAAACGTGACAAATAATTGTTTAGTTAAGTAGTAGATTAGACCAGTAACTAGTTCAGGATCTAAATGAGTAGTACTGTATTAATTTACGGAATATTACTAGCATGATTATTACTCTTAAACTAGTGGCATTTAAAAATTATCCGTCTCTCTTAATTAATATATAATATACAGTAAATAAATAAATGTATACATGTATATAAATATATAATATATAATACACAATACATTATAAATTACTCTCAGTCTTAACGTTCTATTTTGTTTTATTTTGTATTAACAGCCCACATTAATGAATCGTATGTATATTAATAATGTCTAACATAGAAATAATAACATTCCTCTATCAATATATAACATTTGTTAAAATAATAATGATAATTTATAATAATAATAATAAATTATTTTAATTGATGTACACATTTTTTTTTTTGGAAATTATTATTAATTGATTTTTTTTCACAAAAGATTTTGTTACTTGTATACTATATACACTATCTCACTATCATTTCTTGAATTTTTATCTAACCAAATGATTTTTTACTTTATTTTTTCATTAAAAGAAGAGCTAAATAAAGAATAATATAGAGAAAATAAATTTACAAAAACTAATTAATTATTAAAATTAAAATTAACACTAAATTATAATTTATTTAGATAATATATAATAGACAATTTCTATTTTATATATAATCTTATATTCATATTTATATTTTATTATATGTTAAAATTATAATATTTTGAATATCATAATATGCATATAGTTATTAAAGAAGAATATAGAACAATAGATATACTGTTTCATCCTATGTATAACTATTTTATCTTCTTTTGCCTTTAATTTTCGTTTTCAAAATATTAATAAATGGGAAAAATTATTATTTCTTTGGGAGAGATAATATACACTCCTAACTCATTAATATTAATTATTAATATAAAAGAAAATAAAATTTGAAATTAAGAAAAATCCATTTACCTTCCTTCTATAGTAAGTAAATTCTCACTCTTACATAGTATAATATATAATACATAGTGCAGAATATATAATACATAATATATCATATATAATACATAATATACAGTCCTATTATATCTATTATTAGATTACCAATAGTAGTTAAAACAAGTCAGATATTACATAACATCAAAGATTCATTCACAATAACAGAGAAGGTTTCGTCGTGTGTTTTGTTTTAATATATGGGCTGCTAAGGTAAAAAGAACAAACTTTTAGGATCATTTATTTATTTTTTAAATAAGTTTAACAGTTCTTTCAGTTCATTTAATTTAAAGTATATCATTTTGGTTCTCACAAATTTATTTTAGTCAGTTAAATTTGTCTATCCTTAAAATGAAGCAATATATTTTGAGATTCACGATGAATTTGGGATATGGAATAAATATGAATTTAAAAATAGGGAGTTTGGTGAAAATCTAATAAAATTTCAATGATTATAAAAAAGTTATAATTTTTTATCAACAAAAAATAAAATAAATAAAGCTGAGTCTACGTAACTTTTCACGACTATACAATCATCTTTTCCCCAACACGTCATAAAATTATTATCCATCAAAATATAAAAATCATATATATATATATATATATATATATATATATATATATATATATATATATATATATATATATATATATATATAGATAGATAGATAAATCGTGATATTAGATTCAATGAAAGAAAATTTAATATTTTTCTTATTTGAAGTGAAATTTGATGTTTTTGGCTTTACATTTGGAGTAGAATAAGGTTTAAAGTAATCTAATCAATCTAATTCATCAACATTTTAATTGAAAAAGAAATTATATTTGCATAGTTTTAAAAATAAATTATGTAACCAAAATAAAGGAATGAAAAACATATTAAAGGAAAAATATATATCTTATTACTCATCACAAAGAACAAATATTTGAATTTATAAAGGTCTGAAATTGTGAAAAGATGAAAATATAATTATTTTCAAACACTTATCTGTCTTTTAGACAAAGAGATTTGAACATATGTTATCAAATTGTGTCCACTATATTTTAGGGGAGAAAAAAAAGTAGCTTTTTATCATTAAGTCACCACCTCTTTTGTCATATAGGGATAGAGAGAATTGGAAAGGAGAAACAAAAGTTGTATTGGATTGTGGAATGAGGACCAGTTTGATGATTGGTGAGCATCACAATGGTGGCAAGTGGTATTTTGGTTTCAGTTTGAAATCGCGTAGCTAGGTTGGTTCATTTTTGGACTTAGGACCATTGTTCTGTCAAAAGTAGAGAATAAAAATAGAAGGATATAGCTAACCGCCATTCAAAAGTTTTATACCCCTCTTTGTGCACTTCTATATTTTCAAAACATGAATTTTACTTTATAAACAATAGTATATAACCTAAGTTTGTGGCCACAGAATAAATTACTAACTGTACCTTCAATTAATTTCTCTTGCAGACCATTGCATTGCATTCTGCATTTGTAAGTGTGCATGCATGTAATCTTGTTATGACTTCATGCAAATGAAAAAATTGCTCAAGTGTCAGATTTAGCAGGGGACAAAAGTTATTAAATCTCACACTATTGTTCAAGTTTCAATACATGATTGAGTCATCTAGCCATAATAGTTAGTTAGATACTTTGAACCTTTTATCTGCATTGGTGACAACAATTTTCAATATTGCTGCCCATTGGCAACTGTGCTTTCCTACTGTTATGCAGTGTCCAAGTTATATAATATGTTATGTTGACATAGGGGCAAAAATATAAACTTTATACAGTGCAATATTATATATTTTTATTTAAAATAATAAATTTTATAAGAAATGATCGAAATATAATATTTTTATGAACTAATGAACTAAATATTTAAAAAAAATCCTCAAAACAAATGAAAGAAATATTTTAAGTGAATTTCAGTATGAATAACTTGATCTTATATATAGTTTAGAATTTATTTTAATGATTTTTAACTGAGTCCTTCTGCTACTCCATCAAGCACTCAAATTAGAATTAAAATTGTTCAAAATATTTATTAATTTTAACTATATATATATTCTAAAGATTTCAAAATTAATCAGTGTGATGAGACAACATTGATTAAACTACACCCCATTACGAAAATTAATATTTCCGGAAGACTAAAACTTAGTTTAGTTATACTTTTTACAATAATTGAACAAATATGTTTTGTCCTAATTTAGATTATTTACATTCCTTTCTAAACGGTAGATAAACAGTTGGGCTATATGTTCCTGAGAAGGAATCTTGAAATCTTGGAAGGACAATTTAAACATGTTTCTAAGTTTTGGAAGAACAGGCTCAAAACATATGTATTGAAGCATCAATTTGGAGTGAAAGGCTTCCAAGACGAGCACCAACTTTGAGTGAATATTAGGTGTCGTTATTATCAGAAAGAAAGAGTAAGGTTTGTGTTTGTGGCATGCATTACTCGTTTTTTTGTACGGAAGTACTTCATAGCCAAATGTTGAAGTATCTATAATAAAACAAATGAATCCACTAGTTATGTAGAAAATGTGTGTTGGAAAGTGCTATCAAGGTGGGGTTACATTAGGGGCCATGTGCTTGCACAAGACTTTGGTTTGTGCCAATAATGATATAGTGAATAGGTTTGTGCAAAATATGACATGTTATGGATATATTGGTTGCTAAATTATAACTCGAGATGCAACTATCTCTTTTAGTCCTTTTTCTAATTTATAATTTTAGATTTGAATACTAAATATTAAATTTAAGTTAATTTACTTTTGCAAAATTGATTTATAAAATAAGATTTAATGTTGTTGTAAATTAATTTAATTTCTAATTGGTATGATTCAAAAGTGTTGTTTAGGTAAATTTTTGTATGAGATGTAGATTGGTTTGGAAAGGTAATATGTTCTTAAAATTATATTTATACGTGTTTGGCACAACTTATGCCAAGTTTATTTTCTTATAATAACAGTTTTTGTCTAATGCATGCATACATGCTGAAAACTTGGAAGTGGGTATCCCATCCATGCTATCTTAAAGAAGTGATAGTTAAGATGGATGTTAACTAACTTATTAATGAAAGATACTATAAAAAAACTATTTAAACATTAATTTTTAGCTATAAAATAAAATGGTTATTAATTATGATCAAAATAATTATCAAATTAGATTTTTTTGTTAAATAATTATAAAAGTAATGATTGAATTTAATGATCAATTAAGTCAAGATAACATTAGTTGTCAATGTTTTAGTCACTTATACCATTAGATTCTAAATTGATATTTAATTAATTTAGAATCTAATGATATAAGTGACTAAAACATTGATAGTTAATGTCATCTTGACTTAATTGGTCATTATGATTATTTTGATCACAATTAGCAGCTATTTTATTTGGAAGCTAAAATTGATGTCAACTAGTTTTTTTTCTAATAATGAAACTAACAAATAATTAAGATAAATTGATTATTTTCTTTAATAATAACTCGTCAACCCAATTATCATATGACGTGTGAAATCTAATATCTCTTCTCGTCAATTTGTATATTCTCAAATACATATGAGGAAGCAAATGCTATCTTAAGAGAGAACAAATGTTCTTAAAAAAGATCAAGTTTTATTGTGTTTATGTTTAAATTAAAAGTGAAGATCATATAGGGATTATTAATTAAGTTATTTTGGAAGGATGAATGTAATGATTTTACTTCAATGGCTATGATATTTGTAGAAAAATTGAAATATCTCGTACTTCACATTTATATAATTATTATTAATTTTTTAAAAAAATAATAAATAAAAGTCGATATTTAAGAGAAAAGAAATTAAAAAAGAAACTATGTATTCAAATGCAAGTATACCTATAATTGGTACATTTATTTTTATAATTAAATTAAAATATTGAAATTAAAATAATTTAATTGAAAAATTAATATAATTTATACTAACTATACAAAAAGAGTAAGTTAGTATTGGTTATAAATTAAGCTTGAGTTATAAAAGGAATGAGTTAACTAGACTTTTCCTAAGGTTCCAGAAAGTTATAGAAACTATCACCGATAACAATTGCTGTCACTTGTCTATTCAATTTATAAGGTTGAAAATGCAATAGGAATGACAGTATACCTACCTATCCCTTGCAAAGAAACAAGAATATCTAGCAAAGAATAACACTAATGGCATGGAGCGATTGCGAATTTTCAAAATCAAATATTAAATTATTAAAAATGATAACTTTGTATTATAATTATGCAGCAAGTAACACCAATCAGTAAAGTAAAGATTTAACAAATTAAATTTAATACTAATATATTTTAATTTTAAAATTAGATATAAAAGTAATTTTTAATTAAAAAATTAAAAATATCTTAATTGACTTAAGGTTTATATATATTATTTAATAAATAATAATTTTGAAACTTTTTCCTAATAAACTAATAATAAAATATTTTTTAAAAATATATTAAATAGTCAAGGAATCCTAAAATTAAAAATTTCTAATTTTCTAATTTTTCTATTATTTTATTATAGTGACATTTATTTCAATTTCTTTTCTTTCTTTGATCTTTCAGTTATGTTCTTTTTTTCTTTCCTTTCAAAGACTCTTTCACTTATCACATTCCTTTATCCCCTTATTTCATTAATTCTTCTATATTATGATTCAATTTGAATGTTTGATTGTCATTAGGTCATTATTCAATTTCAAATTTATTTATTATTTTATACTGTTTGTGTTTATGTGTGTTACTCTATTTGAAAGCTTGGAATTGTAGTTTGTGAAAGACAGAAAGAGACTTAAAACTTTAGGATAAGATACTATAATTAAGTTCATTTCTTGTCAGGTTTTATTTTTTTTTAACTTAGTTTTATTTTATATATATATATATATATATATATATATATATATATATATATTTTTTTTATATTTTATATATATATATATATATATATATATATATATATATATATATTAATTTTAAATTTTATATAAACATATACAACTATGTTAACTAAAAGATATGAATCAAGCAATTCAAAACTTAAAAAAATAGAAAAGTTGAGTTTTTATATTGAATC
>Ga0209700_100538_pt1 | contig 72255 bp, 53 predicted proteins | sample SiratroredBW_FD_187528 | JGI IMG/M metagenome (GOLD analysis project Ga0209700, IMG submission 187528) | Root nodule microbial communities of legume samples collected from California, USA - Siratro red BW (SPAdes) (version 2) | ecosystem: Host-associated > Plants > Roots > Nodule | place: USA... | reverse complement strand
TATATATATATATATATATATATATATTAGTAGAGTAGTAATGATTTTTAATTCACATTATTAGTCACTTAGGAAGAATGTTGAGATAAATCATTTCTGATTGTTAAAGGAGAGTTACAAGTTGTTAATATTATCCTGAGTTAATCATTGTCTGATATTTATTTGATCTTCTTTACCAAAAATAACACCTTTTTTAAGATTTAAAACAAATTACAAAGCACAAACCATTGCAGGAGAGTGCGTTGGTTGAATGGTTCAAATCTCGATTTGAGTAACGAAGGTCATAATCACATGAGAAAAATATAGTTGTATGTTTGAACCAAAACTCTTCGTAACATATTAAGAATTCATTGTTAGAATATTATTATTATGAAACAAATCAAATCAGTAAAGTATCAAAGATAATCAAAAGAATATCAGAGAATATCGATAAGAATATTAGAGAGATAATTAAAGGAGTATCAAAGAAACAAGTCAGTAGAATATCAAAGATAATCAAGGGAGTATCAGATAATATCAGTAGACTATCAGAGAATATCAAATGTATTTATTCAGAATAATTTCCATATTTAGTTTCCTAGAATTTTATATTAAGTGAGCTATTGTAAACAAAGATATACGCATTCAATAAAAAAACCTTCTTCCATGTTATCATATTCTTTATTCTCTTTTGTTCATAGTTATCATATCTTTGTCCAACCTTTCTTAACCCTCGATACCATCGCAAGATGGTATCAGAGCGGTGTTAGATCCTGGAAACTTAAAAACCAACATCATTGTTCCATTACCCCTCACAGCCGAAAAACACGAAAAACCAAAAATGTCATTTTCAAATGATGAAATTGGCGACAACATGAATCAAAATCAGAATAACTCCTCAACCATTACTGATGAGCTAACTTTGCAAATTGCAAATATGCTTCGTAATGGCCTAGGGATTCAGCAAACACAATCCAATCTTGACAATTTGTCAATTGGTTTCAAATTAAATGGAGACAATTATCTATTGTGCGTAACACTCATGAAGAAAGCTATCGGTGGCAGAGGAAAAAGAGTCATCTGACAGGTATACCTCTGACACCAAAAGAGATAGAACCAGCATATGAAAGATGGGAACAGGCAGACCAAACTGTCTTCACCTGGATAATTCAGAATATTGAGATTAGTTTGATAAATAATGTTTCCCAGTTCCTAATGGCCAAGGCTTTATGGGAGAGATTGGCTACTACCTATGGAAGCAGCACAGATCCGATGCAAATCTATGATTTGCACCGAAAAGCAAACACACAAAAACAGGGAAATGATACCTTAGAGGATTTCTGGAACAAATTACAAGCTATATGGATGGCGATTGACAGAAAGCAACCGAACCCTATGAAATGCTCAGATGATATTGCAACCTTCAACAAAATTAAACAAGAACAGAGACTATATCAGTTCCTAATAGGGATAGACGAAAAATTTGAAGTCATCAGAAGAGATCTTTTGATGCAAGAGAAGACCCCTCCAGTAGAGTCCGCCTATGCTGCTGTCCGAAGGGAGGCGGCCCGATTCCGAATTCTAAAGCCTACCACCAGTAGCGAAGAAAACACATCATTAGGGGAGGTCGGAATCGACTTAACCGCAAGAAATAGACCACCAAAATAGGGACATGGATGGAGTCGCCCAGAAACTGCCAGACGGCGTCCATCACAACGAGACAAGGAAGACAAAAGCCACTTCCACTATACTCATTGCGGAATGAAGAAACACACCAAGGAGACTTGCTTCAAAATCGTGGGTTATCCCGAATGGTGGGAAGATTTTAAACAAAACAATCGCAAGGCTGCCACCGTGGTGGGCATCCCACAAACCACTAGTAACTGTAATGGTGACACTAGAAGAGAGGAAGAAGCAAAATCGCAAGTCGTTCATAGAAAAGCCGCAGTCACTCATGGAGGTAAAAGAAGAAAGGATGATATCAGCCCAAAAAAATTTGATCAGTGCATTTTTTATTGTAGGGCAATTGACACCATGACCCATAATCCTCATGATTTTAACAATCTCTCCACACCTGTTAAAACTCATATTGAGACAGCTAGTGGAGAATTAGTTGCGGTCCAAGGAGAGGGCTCAATTGTTTTTTCAAAAAAATTAAAATTAGAAAATTGTCTCTATGTTCCTGCACTATCATCAAAATTACTTTCCATAAGCCAAGTTACAAAGGAGTTGAATTGTGTGGTTCTCATGTTTCCTACTTTTTGCCTTTTACAGGACAATCTTACAAAGGAGATCATTGGGCGTGGTACTGAATGTGAAGGTCTTTACTACGTTGATGAGGTTGCTCACAAGGGACATGCCATGCTTGCTCACGGAATGGTTACAAGACAACTCTGGTTATGGCATAGACGTTTGGGTCATCCTTCATTTGGGTATCTTAAGATTTTATTTTCTAGTTTATTTACTAGTAACACTGAGCCCATCAAATGTGAAACTTGTATACGGGCAAAGAATCATAGAGTTACTTTTTCTCCCAACAATAATAGAGTCAATTCTGCTTTTTCATCCGTACATTCTGATGTGTGGGGTCCAGCTCCTAATTTCCACAATAATCAATTTTAGTATTTTTTGTTATTTGTGGACGTTTTCTCTCGTATGACATGGGTATATTTTCTTAAACATAAATCTGAAGTACCCGATAAGTTCTATGCATTCTATCAAATGATTCACACTCAGTTTGGCAAGAAAATCCAAGTACTTAGATCAGATAATGGTGGAGAATTTGTTAACAAATCAATGCAAGAGTTTTTTAGAGAAAATGGTTTAATTCATCAAACTTCCTGTCCAAACACACCCCAACAGAATGGTGTAGTAGAACGGAAAAATTGTAAGCTACTAGAGATTACTCGGGCCATGATTTTTGATGCATAGGTTCCAACACGGTTTTGGCCCGAAGCTGTTGCTACCTCGGCCTATCTTTTGAACAGGTTACTCTCCCAGACCCTTAACCACAGAACACCCCTACAGATCCTAGCTACTCAGACTAATATCCCTCCTATCCAAATGTTACCACCACGATTTTTTGGGTGCTCTGTGTTCGTTCATATTTCCAAAGCTAACAAAATCAAATTTGATCCATGTGCTGAGAAATGTGTCTTTGTTGGATATGCTACACATCAAAAGGGTATCGATATTACAACCCAATCACTCACCGTGTATTTGACTATGGATTGTGATTTTTTAGAATCAGAATATTTTTTTAATATCCAAGTTGATGTTAAAGGGAGAAAACTAGTGAACAACCAAGTTGGTTAAGTAACCTTAATTGCCAAGAAACTATTCTAAAAGAGCAAGTAGATGGAGCCAATGAGCATGTCTCTATTAATGTAGGAGGGACCAACACAACCAATGAGGATCCTTCTGAGAATGTCCAACAAGAGGTAAGTGATCTTCACTCTATTGAGTTGTCTCCTGTTATGAATGAAGTCACTAATAATGACAGGTTAGCACTAGAACCAGAGCCTTTCGCACTTCCTATTGAGTTGTCTCATGTTATGAATGAAGTCACTAACAGTGGCAGATTAGCACCAGAACTAAAGCCTTTTACACTTCCGCCAAGAAGAAATAGAGGGGTACCACCTAATCGATATTCTCTAGAACATGTTTCTCGGAATTCCAGGTATCCTGTGAAGATAACCAGAGAAGGAGTAACAGACATTGCAAGAGCTTTTCTTATTCCCAAAACAGTTCATGAAGCTAGTAAGAAAGACAAATGGCAAGAATCTATGAAAACAAAGAGTCCTGTACAACATGACAAAACCAAGTACGTTGAAGTGGACAGACACTCCATCAAGGAGAAGATTGAGGATAACAGTATTGAGTTTCCGTTTGTAAAGTCAGAAGACCAGTTGGCAGACATTTTCACCAAAGTTGTTACAGGCAAAACATTTACCCATGTCCTCAACAAGTTAAGCATTGGTGATCCCACTGCTCACCTTGAGGGGGAGTGTTAGAATATTATTATTATAGAAACAAATCAAATCAGTAGAATATTAGAGATAATCAAGAGAATATCAGAGAATATCGGTAAGAATATCAGAGAGAAAATCAAAGGAGTATCAAAGGAACAAATTAGTAGAATATCAAAGATAATCAAGGGCGTATCAAAGAATATTAGTAAAATATCAGAGAATATCAAATGTATTTATTTAGAATAATTTCCATATTTAGTTTCCTAGAATTTTATATTAAGTGAGCTATTGTAAACAAAGAGATACGCATTCAATAAAAAAACTTTCTTCCATGTTATCATATTCTTTGTTCTCTTTTGTTCATAATTATCATATCCTTGTCCAACCTTTCTTAACCCTCGATCCCATCGCAAGATTCATCACCCATAAAAAGTATCGAACAATAACAATGAAAGAAAATAAAAGAAAGAGGAATTATTCTTCTTTTCTTATTGATTTCTGAACATCGGAATGTTGAAATAATAAGGTAGAGAGAAAGACTCATAAATATTGGAATGAGAGTGGTATTTATTCAATGTTTACTATTGCCTTTATATAAGCTAATAACTCAAAGGTATGCCATTCACATTCTCCACATATTTCTCCTAAAATAAATCATCTACGTACATTGATAAAAGCTTAGGAATTGATAATTATTAATTATAGTAATAAATGACTGGTGTTGTTTTTTCTTCAACACTCCCCCTCAACACTAGCTTCCACTTTGTTCATCATACCAAGCTATGATAGAAACTTTCAAACTTGCTGCCGCTCAAGCTTTTTGTAAGCAAATCTGCAACTTGATTTTCTGTTCTAACATGCTTCAACTCAATTTCCTCTTTTAAGACTTTCTCTCGGATAAAGTGGTAATGCACCTCCACATGCTTGGTTCTTGCATGAAAAACTGGATTCTCTACCAAACGTATTGCAGATAAATTATCGCAATACAGAGAAATTGGATACTTTACTGGTTGATGCAAGTCTTCTAACAGTTGCATAAGCCAAGTGCTCTCTTGAGCTGCCATTGCTGCAACTCGATATTCCGCTTCGGTGGTTGACAAAGACACAGTTGGTTGTCTTTTGCTACACCAAGAAATTGCTCCTGACCCAAGCATGAAAATATATCTGGTAGTAGAGCGTCGAGTATCATGGTCACCTGCATAGTCAGCATCACAATAGCCAACTAGTTTACATTCTTCACCTCTCTTGTACATAATACTATGGTCAAGCGTACTGTTCACATATCTCAAAATTCGACTGGAGTTTGCATGTAACGACTCATCACACAAACTGCAAAAGAAATATCTGGTCTTGTTAAAGTTAAGTATATAAGAGTACCCACCAGTTGTCAGTACATTGTAGCATCTTCTAAAACTTTCCCTTCATGAGCGCATATTTTGGTGTTGGGCTCCATTGGCGCTGAGATTGGCTTGCACTTAAGCATTCCAAACTTCTTCAACAAATCTTTGGAATACTTTTGTTGATGGAGAAATATTCCTTCTTGAGTATGATCAACCTCTATACCAAGAAAATGCTTGAGTTGTCCGAGTTCTTTCATTTGAAATCGAACTGACAAATTCTCCTTGGTTCGAAAAATTTCTTCTTCATAATCTACTGTGATGATTAAATCATCCACATATACTAGCACGATAGCTAGCTTTTCTTCTTTAGCTTTGATAAATAAGCTAGCATCCGCACTTGTTACCAAATAACCACTATGAGTAAGGAATTCAGCAATCTTACCATACCAAGCCCTTGGTGCTTGTTTTAACCCATATAGTGCCTTTCGTAGCTTACACACGTATTCAGGATGACCTTGACTCTGAAAACCCATCGGCTGGTCCAAGTAGATCTCCCGATCTAGCTCTCCATGCAAAAATGCATTCTTTACGTCCATCTGCCATAAATTCCAATTTTTGGAACCTACAAGTGCTAATAGGACTCCTACAGTTGTAAGCTTTGCAACTGGACTAAATGTTTCATCATAGTCTAGTCCATATTGTTGAGAGAACCCTCGAGCTACTAGGCGAGCCTTGTGTCTTTCTATTGATCCATTTGTGCGACGCTTTCTCTTGTATACCCATTTGCAAGAAATAGGCTTGACATCTTTTGGCTTTGGCACAAGCTCCCATGTTTGATTTCTATCTAACGCGACCATTTCTTTTTCCATGGCTTTAATCCATTTTAGATGTTGAAATGCTTCCTTGAAGGTTTCTGGTTCTTTTACATCTGCTTCTTCTACTATGGCAGCATTAGCATACTTTGGATTTGACTTTCTAATTCTTGTTGACCTTCTCAATGGAGTTCGTGCTTCTGGTCCATCAGGCTCATCTTCATTGCTTAGTTGTTGATACACACCAGTTTGCCAAGGACTTTCAGCTACACCTCCTTCAACATTGCCTTCGTTATCAACATCTTTAGTTTCATCTAAAGTCAATCGGATTTGATAGGATTGTACCACGTCTCTAAAAACATCTGAGTCTGGCAATACTTCCTTGTCTGGGGACCACCATGAAGAAGCTTCATCGAATACCAAATTTCGAGATATGTAGCACTTTCCAGTAGTAGGATCACAACATCTTCATCCTTTTCTTTGACTGTCATATCCTATAAAAATACATCTAACAACTTTCTTATCCATTTTGCTACGTAAATGACTAGGTACAAATACATAACAAACACATCAAAAAACTCTGAGATAACTAATTGAAGGTTTCAGGTTCCACAATTTTTCAAAAAGGGAAATAAAACATAACCTTTGTTGAGGAAGCCTATTGATGACAAATGCAGTTGTCCTCATTGCTTCTGCCTAGAAACGTCCTGGTACATTCTTTGCGTGAAGCATGCTTCGACAAATTTCTGCTAGATGCGTATTCTTTCTTTCTGCCACGCCGTTATGTTGTGGAGTGTTAGTACATGTGAACTGATGGCGTATTCGGCATTCTTGAAGAAAGTTGCAAAATTCGTCTGATGTATACTCTCCCCCATTGTCACTCCGTAGACAACGAATTTCTTTGCCAACTTCTGCTTCTGCTACCTCCTTAAACTCTTTGAACTTTGAAAAAGTTTCAGATTTTTTTTTCATGAAGTAAATCCACACATACCTTGAGAAGTCATCAATGAAAGTCACCAAGTATTTCCTCCCACTAATAGAAGCTTGTTTAACTGGTCCAAACACGTCAGAGTGAACTAATTCTAATGGTTCCTTTGCTTTAAATTTGGACTCTTTGTATGGCAGTTGGTGCACTTTTCCATACTGACAACCTGCACATACCTTGTCTTTTCTTACTTCAAGTTGTGGAAGTCCCTTCAACATCGACCGCTTCATCATTACGTCTAATTTAGAATAACTAACATGTCCAAGCCGCATGTGCCACAAGTCTGTCATCTCATTCCTTCTTGTTTTGTCTACGTATGCGATTTCTGCAGACAGTACGTAAACCGACTCCAACTTCTGTCCTTTCATCATTGGCTCTTTTATAATCTCCAGGTCTCGATAAACCTTCACATCTTGTGGACCAAAGAGATCATAATGGCCAGAAGAAGTTAATTGTGCCACCGAGAGAAGATTTTTTCTCATACCCGGAACATGGTAAACTTTTTTAAGTGGCACCTCGGTATCACCATGCTGAGGAGAAACTACCGTATTACCGATGTGAGCTATAGGTAGCTTTGAGTTGTTCATTGTCACGACCACCCAACTTCCCTTATATTCTGATATGTTTTGTAGTTTCTCTTTGTCACCCGTCATATGATTTGAACATCCCGAGTCAACGATCCAATCTTTCTCATAGTCAACCTGTTTCGACGTTGTTGCTTTGAAAGCTAACTCTTCTTCTTCTGCAGCATATAATGCCTCAACATCCCATTCATCTTCACTTTTGGAAGCAGCCACATTACTCTCTACCGACTTTTTCTTTGACCAACAGGTTTTCGCCATGTGACCCTTCTTTCCGCAATTGTAACAGTTTCCTTCAAACTTTTTACCGCTATTTTGACTCTTCGAAGCGCCTTCTGCACGAGCGCTTCCTTTGTCTTGATGATTTCTCGCTTTGTCATTATGCTTTCTTGAGCCACTTGTGGCATGCTACTTGAAATTTCTCCTGCCTCTATTGGCATAGAGTGCCTCTTCTTCCTTCCTTAACGAGACTCCTCCCATTTGCTTAGCGAGGGCTTCTTGACCAGCTAGCAAATTTTCGAATTCAACAAGTGACGACTGAGTTTGCCATCCTTGTATAGCAGCAACAAAACTCCTAAATTCTGGCTTCAAACCATGGATGATGATCTGCTTCATCCTAGTATCACCAATAGGATCCTCTGAATCCAACTCAGAAATCTCCCGGCATAATGACTTTACTTTATGAAAATATTGTGCAATCATCATGTCGCGTTGCGCCACTGACAACAATTCATTCTCTAGGAGTTGGAGCTTCGTATCGTTCTTCTTAGAGAATAATTTAGCGAACGTATCCCAAGCTTCTTTGGGAGTTTTTGCATCCCGGATATGCTCCAACACATCCTCTTCAACTGTCGTCTTCAAAACGAACATGGCTTTGCCTGCTCTAATTTTCCACTTCCGCAACGTCCCATGCACATCTTCGGCCTCAGGTTGCGTTGCTTCACTACCATTGACGACATCCCACAAGTTTTGACCTTGCATGTATGACATAATGCAAGTAGACCAAGAATTGTAGTTGTTCTGGTTGTTAAGTTTCTTAACACCGCCAACGATTTGTAGATCACTCATCTTAACAATAGCGTGCACACCACAGGCCAAAAAGCGTATGGCTTTGATACCAAATTGTTGAAATAATAAGGCAGAGAAAAAGACTCATAAATATTGGAATGAGAGTGATATTTATTCAATGTTTTCTATTGCCTTTATATAAGCTAATAACTCAAAGGTATGTCACTCACATTCTCCACATATTTCTCTTAAAATAAATCATCTACGTATATTAATAAAAGCTTAGGAATTGATAGTTATTAGTTATAGTAATAAATGGCTGGTGTTGTTTTTTCTTCAAAGAAGAGGAGGTATTTATATATTGATAGTAAAAAGAAGAATTTAAACTCTTTGAGATTCTGTAAGTGCACAATACTATGCACTATTGAAGTTTTGTAAATGACTATTAATGATTATCGAAGATCTTTAATTCATATTGATTTAAGTTGTCTTCACTAAAATATTACTTGTCTCAATCATTTTTATCCCATATATGATGATCAGGTCACATTTGAATTCTTAATAATTAATTCATTGTGAGTGGTTTTAAAGAAGGGTTTAAGATGTATTCTAAAAGTGGCTTTAGGTATCTGATTTTTGTAAGAAAATAGATAATTAAGTACAGGGCCAAGTTTTGTAATTGGCTTGTTATATGGATTGCCTAACAAAGACTTGTGTTACGGCCTTAGCTGAAAGAAAGACTATCCGAAATAGAGATTTAGGGCTCAGATAATTTGGATTATATGATTACTTTATTAATCTAGAATTTGTTATATTAATGCTTTAAGTTTGTGCTTGATCAACTCAGCAGTGATGTCATGAGGTTGTCATGCTTGCATAATTTGATTGTGATCTCCCTTATGCTTCTAGGCATGCATGTGTATATTTATTGTTGGCTTATGCTTCACCACATGAAGAGTAATACAGCTGTATTTATTTCATTTCAAATACAAGTACTATGATATAACATAATCATGAGTTGGACCCTAAGTATGCAATTACAGAGAAGTTTTGCATCTTACTCAGTTCAAATAAAATGTCTCCTAAGAAGGAACAAACATAAGTTTTCTCTCTCTCTAAATTTAGGTAACAGAAATTTATGTAATTAAACTAAGCACAAACTAGAGAGTACTCAGTATAACTCAAAAAATGTACAACCAGATATTATTTCATTCTTTAGAGCTGAGACATTATTTTATTACTTAGTGGTAAGTTATGACAACCAACGATTTCTTCTAGATTCCAGAAAGTTGTTAATTTGTTATGATTATTAAGAAAGCGTTTTGGTGATGTGTCAAACATGTTTCTGCAGAAAAGGCATCTGAAACCAAGCCACGGTTTAGATAAGTCAAACTCTTTCGCTTGAAGAAATTTTTGGATGACCCCAGTTGAGTTGGAGCAGTTGAAGAGTGTTACATCCACACTAGAAACCAAAGGGTGGTGAAAAGTCAAATTATTAGTGCAGGTCAGTCCAACCACTAGAAATAAAGATACTTTTTCTCTATATTTTCTAATGCAGATGAAGACTCCCGCTTTTATATGTGGAGTTGAAAATTTATACAGCACTAAGCTTTTAGCAAGACTATGTCTAATATAAGTTGAATAACAAGTTGAAGATACAATAAGTTATAGAATAAATTATATGGATAGCTATGAGGTGATAGTGTGGTGCTTTCTCTTACTTTCTTCCTTCATACCCAACATCACTGCACTGAGCAGTATCACTCCAAATAAGCCCTTGCATCACAATGAAACCCTGGTTTCAGCATCTGGAACCTTTGAAGCAGGATTCTTTAGCATTGGAAGTTCTCAGAGATACTACTTTTGCATATGTTACAAGAATATATCACCTAGAACAATTGTTTGGGTGGCCAACAGAAACACCCCATTGGATAACTCCACAGGGGTTTTCAAAGTCAGTGATGGGGGGAATCTTGTTGTACTTGATGGCACTGATGCAAATGTTTGGTCATCCAATGCATCAACCACTGCTCAGAAGCCTACTGTGGAGCTCTTGGACTCCGGCAACCTTGTTGTGAAAGATGGTGGTGGTACTAATGCCCCAGAAAAGATTGTGTGGCAAAGCTTTGATTATCCTGGTGACACTTTACTACCTGGAATGAAACTCAAAAGTAGTTTGGTGACAGGTGCACATAGTTCTCTGACATCATGGAGGAACACAGAAGATCCTGCTCTGGGGGAATTTTCATTGTATATTGATCCTCATGGTTTTCCTCAGAGAGTGACTACTAAGGGAGGGACTTGGCTGTATAGAGCAGGTTCGTGGAATGGTTATCAATTTTCAGGAGTTCCTTGGAAAATGCTGCATAATTTCTTCAATTACTATTTTGTGTTAACCAAGGAGGAAGTGTATTATGAGTATGAGCTCTTGGAACGTTCTGTTGTTACAAGGTTTGTGATCAACCAAGCAGGTAGCGATCAACGTTTCACATGGTCAGAGAGGACAAAGAGTTGGGAGCTTTTTGCCTCTGGCCCCAGGGAACAGTGTGAAAACTATGCCTTGTGTGGTGTAAATTCTGTTTGCAATGTTAATAGCTACCCCATATGTGAATGCTTGGAGGGTTTTGTCCCCAAGTTCACAGAAAAGTGGAGATCATTGGATTGGTCTGGTGGGTGTGTTAGGAGAATGAATCTGAGTTGTGACAATGAAGATGGATTTGTTAAGTATGAGGGAATGAGATTGCCAGACACATCTTCCTCCTGGTATGACGCAAACATGAGTCTTGATGAATGTGAGAGAGTATGCTTGCAAAACTGCTCTTGCACAGCGTACACAAACTTAGATGTCAGACGTGGTGGGAGTGGCTGCCTACTTTGGTTTGGTAACATTGTGGATATGGGAAAACATGTCTCCCAAGGACAAGAGATTTACATACGAATGGCTGCTTCAGATATAGGTACTTTTAAATTTTCAATTGAAACAGAAAAATAATGCATAACACTCAGGTTAGTGTGACCTTTGCATTTATAAGCTGTATAGATAACAACTTATGCAGAGTTATGAGATGTCATGACATGTTATCAGATTTTACTCCATTTCACCTTAGCTATGTATGGAAACACTTTGATACAATAAGACCTGATACTGAACTTATACATAATTCTACCTTTCCTTCTTTTCTTTCAAATAATTTTCTTCCCCTTACTGCTTATTGTGTTTTCTGATATTCCTTTTGTTCTAACAGAAAATACTTGGCATAAAAGGCACATTAACAAGAAGCTTGTGGTGATTTTGGCAGCAATTGCTGCTTTCATTATAGTCATAACATTAGGATCAACCATATACATACGGAGAAAACTTGAGAGACAAGGTAAACTTTTAGATTAGTTGAATTTTTATGTAATGTTCACTACAAGAATTGGCAACCACCATAGTAAAACAGGGCTAACATACAGTTTGGTCCTTCATCCCATTTTTTAGCTTCAATTTGGTCTTTAAGTTTAAGAAGTTCCACTTTAGTCTTGGAAGTGTTTTTGCCAAACTAAATTGGTTTTTCCGTTAGTTTCTTTTGTACTAAATTTTGATGTGGCAGCTTTCACTCTTTGCCTCGTATCAAGCTGACCATGTTAGTATGGTGAACTGATATAAAAACCAACTTGCACTAACACATTTTAAAAGACCAAAACCTTGAGGACCAAACTGCAAAAATAAAGGAAACTAAAATAAGAGACCAAAGTATATTTTAACCATAAAATTCTAATAGGATGTGCCTTGTTTACAAGCTGCTGCTGCCATATCAGGAAAGACAAATATAATCGACCAGATGTCTCACACTATAAAACATGGGAAGAAAGACATTGACTTACCAACCCTTGATTTATCAGTCATTGATAATGCCACTTGTAACTTCTCTGTCAATAACATATTGGGAGAAGGTGGATTTGGACCAGTTTACAAGGTAACATGACTATATCCCCACCAATGGTACACTTACTCAATATATTTTGAATATTTGTCCACATTTAATCATCAGGGTGTGCTGGCAAATGGACAAGAAATAGCTGTTAAGAGACTTTCCAAAAATTCTGGACAAGGATTAGATGAATTCAGAAATGAAGTTGTGTTGATTGCCAATCTTCAGCACCGGAATCTTGTGAAGATTCTAGGGTGTTGTGTTCAAGACGAGGAGAGAATCTTGATCTATGAATTCATGCCTAACAGGAGCTTGGATCTTTACATTTTTGGTTTGAGGCTTTTACTCAAACTTTTGTGTACTCTTATTTCTGCCAAAATCATTTTATAATCAACTAACTTAAATTAGGCAACCACATGCAGATAACACAAGAAAGAAATTATTGGATTGGAACAAACGCTTCCAAATCATAAGTGGCATAGCTAAAGGTCTTCTCTATCTTCATCATGATTCTAGACTAAGGATCATTCACAGAGACATCAAAGCAAGCAATATTCTTCTTGATAATAATATGAATCCAAAGATATCAGACTTTGGACTAGCAAGAATGCTTGTTGGTGATCACACTAAAGCCAATACAAAAAGGGTTGTAGGAACTCAGTAAGCTTGCTTATGCTTTAATAGTTTAACTATACCATGCATATGTTGTGTACTTTTTCTTTTATCTAAATCCATTTTACTTGTGTTATCTTGCAGTGGTTACATGTCTCCTGAATATGCAGTGTATGGATATTTTTCAGTGAAATCAGATGTCTTCAGCTTTGGTGTTATTGTGCTAGAGATAGTTAGTGGGAGGAAGAACACAAAATTTCTTGATCCACTCAATCAACTCAACCTTATAGGGCATGTAAGCATAAAGTGTGAAGACAACCTTATGTCACTATTCTAACAAGAGCTTAATTTCTATATACATATAAAGAGTTTTTACATTATCAACCAGTCAAAAATTATGTTAGAGATTACTTTTTAAGGTAATTATGATGAAAGTTAACAAATATGTCATGCATGATAATTTTTTATTGGTTAGCAGTGTAAAAAAACCCTTATATTTATTTACTAATTACTCTTCTAAAGCCTAACTTAATTTAATACACAAGTAATATCTAATAGTGATTAGTCATTTCATGATTTAGGGTAGATTGAACTGGACCTCACAGTTTAGCTTTAATTTTTGTCCAGGCTTGGAGATTGTGGAGTGAAGGGAGGCCATTGGAGCTGATTGATGAATCACTGAGTGATTCAGTGATTGAAAGTGAAGTGTTGAAAATTGTTCATGTGGGACTCTTGTGTGTTCAAGAGAGACCAGAGGACAGGCCCAACATGTCAAGTGTGGTTCTGATGCTGAATGGGGAGAGGCCATTGCCCAAGCCCAAGCAACCTGCATTTTATCCACACCATGATGATTTTTCTTCATCCACCAAGTGTGCATTCAGCTCAAATGATATGTCCATCACCTTAGAGGCAAGATAGTGAACCTAAATTATCACAATGAGCACCATGTGTTTGATGTTTGTACAGTTTTCAGGATTATTAATATGACAAGTTTTGAACCTGTGCGCATAAACTACTGTTGTTTTATTTCATCTGCACTATTGTAATATCCATGTTAGTATAATAGGAAGAGATAGGTTTTGAAAAGTATTGAATTGATTAAATTTATAATCTATGAAATATTATTCAAGATATAATTTTATTAACTTTTATACCTCTCATAATCAACTCCTAATAGACACTCATTGTTCTAATCAAAATAAGAAAAGAGATTTCATCCAACTAATCAACACTCCTCATATCGGAGGAGATTTATTGTAACCCTGTTTTTGGGGTGGATTCAAATTTTCTATAATAATCAAAAGCACGAAAACATAATTATATTGCTCTCATAATAAACTACACTTGTAGTCTTTACGAAAAATTTATAAACTAATATGTGAAACTCCTATAATGTACAATTATAAATATGAATTTAATAAAATATTAAAAAAATATGTATTAAAAAATTATTCAAAGTAAAATTATTAAAAAAAATTTAAGTTTAATTAACTTATTAATTACTAGATAATCTATGTGGGAAATTTTGGCGTCAAATTTCCCATCCGCTCTAATTTATCTTAATTATTTATACTTTTTCAAGTCAACGAATGTATCTTCTTTTGTTTATCTAATTTATAAGTTTAGTCAACACATAATTTAGTTTTTCTCTTACACGATGAAAATTTATAAAATTTATTTATTTAGTCTCACAATTTTCCACATCTTTGATTTTATTTTTAATTTGAAATTGGAATATAAAGTTTGCACACTTGACTGACAAATTAATGAAGGGTTGGTTGGACGTTGATATCTGGTCAATTCGTCCAATTCAATATTCAATAATGGAGTCACTTGCTGACAATCAAATAAATATTCAACGGTGTATTACATTTTCTTTTTATTTTGACATTTAAAGCAAATTTAGTCTTGGCACTTTATATGTTTTAAAAATATTTTAATTATTCAAATTTAAGAAATGCTTTTTTGAACTCATAATTATTAAATTTGGTGGACTAAAATGGTTTTTTAAATTAATTATAATTTAAAAATATAAATTTAAGAAATAAAAACTCTATTTTCAAATTTAAAATATTAAAATAAAATTTTAAATTTGAGAAACTAAAATTAGATTTTTTTTTAATTTGAGAAAAAAATTTAAAGATTAAAAACATAGTTTTTTTTTATCAGCAGGTTAAAAACTATAGTTAAATCAATATACTGCATAGTATTTATTGAAGAGAAAGTAATATTTATTGTGAAAAGTGTAAGCACTTTTGTGGCATTTGAAAGGGGTATATTTTTGGAAAAGACCTAGGGAAATTCAACGAGTTGGATTTTATTATAAGAGAGTGATTTTTTAGAAATTAAAAAAATAATATATTAATAATTGAAAATGTTTAATCCTTTCTTAAAAGTGTTAATAAAACTCTGTTTAGTATTTTTTTCTTCAAAAATACTGGCAAAGCATTTGAAAGTATAGATAAGAAACCAAAATCACTTTAAAAAGAGAAAGAAAAACACAATGAAACTGCTTCTACGTATTGCGGACTGAATCTTTGGAAAATATTTTATAATTTTTTTATTATTTTATATTTTCTTAGCTTGTTTTTATTAAATATTATGAATATTTGAATTTTATATAGAGTTTAATTTAGTACATTTATAATATTTTTTAAAATTCGATTAAATCACGTATAATTTAAATATGTCTAAAACAATAGTCTTCGAAGTCTCTCATTCATTCCAACTCTGTGTAGCAGTCATACTTAATATTGATTTTGAATAAAGTCAATTAAGTTTATTTGCAACTTGCCACTTTAGAATTTTAAAGTACCTTTTATTTGTTTGGGTGGAAATGAAGTACATGAAACAAGAAGGAAATTTCCATAGAAATGTTAGATTTTGAATTTTGTTTGACGAAAAAGAATATAGAAAAAGTTATTTTTTAAGATTTATTAGAATAAATTTTTCTCAAAAAAATGAAAAAGAGAGAAATAATTTCTTAATGATTAAGAAAATAATAGATGTTTGATTTTTAATTAGCAGAAGAACGTTTTTCTTTTATATAATTTATTTATTTATTTTTTACGCTTTCTTTTGAAATATTTAAAAATACAGTATTTATAATAGTGATGGTAATAACATTTAGTTGATTAAAAGTAATAATTCTCATAATGGTGTTATTGGTAATAATAATAATGACGAGAATGAAGAAAATACGCAAAATGTAATATTTTTAAAAATTAAACGCTGTAAATTATCTTTATTTTTAAGCTGAATCTAAAGGTGTTTTGAAATTGATTAGAGATCAATGTCAGCTCAGTTTGTGTCAAATATAATTTGTTTCAAAAATTGGATTTAAAAAAATAAAAAATAAATAAATTATAAAATCTAATAATTCATCATAATAATTATATCTTCAAAATATACTATATATATATTTATATAGTTATATAGTTATCTTGGAACGCGTGAGTTATCTAGTTATCTTGAATAAGAAAATACTTGTATTCTATAAAAATAATATTATACAAGAAATGATGCACGCAACTTGTTGACTTGTACATGTAAAATATAGCATTCTAAACAACTTCTAGCTATCAAACTATCATAAAATAACAAACATTCTTGTAGCTTTTCAGAGAATGATTGATAAATATTTTCATAGACATTTTTAAGAAAAATAGAAAAAAATGAAATAAGTCATTTCATAAAATATACAATTAAATTTTAAATAAATAAATTTGTAAAAAAATCACTTTTACTTTTTTTTTTATTTTCTTCTAAACATATTGTCCTTTTCTAATTTAACAAAAAGTTATACTAAAGCAATCTTTTAGCAGATAAACGATCTCCTCGAAAATATGAATTGAATTTGAAAGATAGAAGTTTATTTATTGAAAATCCTAATTAAAAATAAGATTAATTTATAGTATATAAATAATTGTATACTTAATTTCATAAGTAAATTTTGTTTAGGTGGAGTTAGTATCCATTTTCTTAAGATCTTTTCATATTTAGGTTATGATACTGTTTAATCCAACAAGCTTTAATAATCGATTTAATTTTGTGTAAAAAAACAATATTTGATTTATTTAATTATTTATCAATTCATAATTTTTTTTTAAAAAATATTAATCAGAAGGTGGATATATACTGATAAATCTCATGTACAAAGGTGACAACCCGGTCTCATCTAGCATAATAATGTCATAAATTCATATCCAATATAAGTTAGGATTCTAAGTTTATGTTGAATATGAATTAGCAAGATGAACAGCATAGTACATGAGAAAAGAAAGAGTTAGAAGTGATGTATTTGTCTCTTATATCCAATGTTTGACTCATTAATATCAAATCTTTCCGTTATTCTCGCAGAAGAAGTCATCATATACGTTGAATGGTCTTTGATACAATAAATATAATAAAATAGTCAACATTTGTGTAGATACGGAGTAGAGGAAAAGGATCCAGTTATGTAGCTAATCTTTGAAAATTTTGAAAAGCACTAGAGAAATTTGGAGGAACCTCTGATCCAAGAAGCAATGAATGGAAAGCTTAAAGGCTTTGGTTTTGTGGTGTCTTGTGTTGCATTTCATACCAGGCTTCAGCACCCTTGAAACCATTGCTCCAGGCCAATCAGTGAAGGACAATGAGACTCTAGTTTCAGCAGAAGGGACTTTTGAAGCAGGGTTCTTCAACTTTGGAGATCAAAGTAGGCAATACTTTGGTATATGGTACAAGGGTATTTCTCCAATAACAGTTATATGGATAGCCAATAGAGATACCCCAGTTGGAAACTCCTCAGGAGTTTTGAATGTAACTGATGGTGGAAATCTTACTATTTTTAATGGTTCAGGTGTCATAGTCTGGTCTTCCAATACATCAGCAACTGCAAAGAAACCTATTGTGCAGCTTTTGGAGACTGGAAATCTTGTTGTGAAAGAAGAAAGCAACCAAGAGAATCTTCTTCTATGGCAGAGTTTTGAGCTTCCTGGGGACACTTTGTTGCCAGGGATGCGACTTCGAAGTAGCATGGTGAATGGTAGTTTTACAGCTTTAACATCTTGGAGAGACACAGAAGATCCTGGTATAGGTGTGTATTCATATCACATAGATACTCGTGGTTTTCCTCAAGTGGTGATTACCAAGGGAGGGACATTGTTGTATAGACCAGGTTCGTGGAATGGCAATATTTTATCTGGTATCCCTTCTAAAACATTGTACAAAAACTTTAACTTCTCTTTTGTTATAACTGAGAAGGAAGTTTCTTATGGATATGAACTGCTGAACAAGTCAATTGTTTCCAGATACATGATCACGTTAACAGGTCAAATACAACGTTTTGTTTTGTCTGATTTGACAAATAGTTGGCAGCTTTTCTACTCTGGCCCCGGAGACCAGTGTGATAATTATGCCGTTTGTGGTGTGAATGCTAATTGTGATGTAAATAGATCTCCAACATGTGAGTGCCTTCAGGGTTTCATTCCCAGATCTCAGGAAAAATGGAATGCACAAAACTGGTCTGATGGGTGTGTTAGGAGAGTTAATTTAGATTGTGGCAACAGTGATGGCTTTCTGAAGTATCAGGCAATGAAGTTGCCGGACACATCAGCCTCATGGTTTGACAGAAGCATGAATCTTGAGGAATGTAAGAATTTCTGTCTGAAAAACTGCTCCTGCACTGCATATGCAAATTTGGATATTAGAGATGGTGGAAGTGGATGCCTGCTTTGGTTTAATAGCACTGTGGATGTGAGAAAACTAACCAGTGGAGGACAAGACCTTTTCATAAGAGTGGCAGCTTCAGATCTAGGTGCTTATACTTTATTTCCATCTAGCAGAATTTGGTTTAACCTCTGCAAAGTGAAAATATATAAATTCCAGTTCTTACTAAGCTGCACATTATGCTTGTTGCCTGACAGTTTTTTTTTTGATGCATGTGATTAATTTCATCCTTGTTGCAGGTAGATAACACAACATGTAAGAATATGATGAATATTAGAGGACATTGTACAATACTACTTAGCATAAAAAAAAATGTGATCAAGAAGCATCATACTGCCATCAACTTTCATTATGAATATGTGCTTTATATACCTTATCTTTTGGGATTTCTAAATTGCTCAAAATTTGGTGTGTTTCAGGTCATCATAAAAAAGGCTTAAACAAGAAGCAGCTTGCAGGAATTATTGTAGGTTGTACTGTATTTATTGTTGTCATGATATTATTGGGAGTGACCATACTTCGGAGGAAAAAGCTTGAGAAGCAAGGTAATTATTATATGGACTGATCTATTTTGTTCATATTACCATGGTAAAATTAATAGTTATTTTACAACTGCAAATATTTGTTTTCTGACAATTTTAAGGTTTGGTAACCATTAAATTTTCCTCTTCTGATAGAACTAATAATGCAAGTAATTTATATACATTCATTCTTCTATCTTCACAGGAAACAAGAAAATAGTTAGATGGAAGAATCACACTGATAAGACACAGAAGGAAGACATTGACATTCCAATATTTGATTTTTCAACCATAGCTTATGCAACCAATGACTTTTGCATTACTCATAAATTAGGAGAAGGTGGATTTGGACCAGTTTACAAGGTAATTTGATTAAACTTATATCATGCCACTGGATTTATCTTCTGTGCATAACTTTGTTATAAAATGATTATCAGGGTACTTTGGCAAATGGCCAAGATATAGCTGTGAAGCGGCTTTGCAATAATTCAGGACAAGGACCAAAGGAGTTCATAAACGAAGTTGTGCTAATTGCTAATCTTCAGCACCGAAACCTTGTGAAGCTTCTTGGGTGTTGCATTCAAGATGATGAGAGGATCTTGATATATGAATTCATGACTAACAGAAGCTTGGACTACTTTATTTTTGGTCAGAAATTTTACCAAGTCCAACACTTGGTTTTCTCTTTCCATGATCACCAAGTCTTCTTCATGCTAACTAACTGAAAATTTTTCAGATGAAGCTAGAAAAAGTTTGCTGGATTGGCCTCAGCGCTTCCAAATTATTTGTGGAATTGCTCGAGGACTTCTCTATCTTCATGAAGATTCTAGATTAAGAATTATCCACAGAGATCTCAAGACCAGCAATATTCTCTTAGATGAAAACATGAATCCAAAAATATCAGACTTTGGTCTCGCTACATCGTTTGGAGGAGATGATGTTGAAGGCAAAACAAAGAGAATAGTGGGAACTTAGTATGCATGCTTAACTAACTTGATTTGTTACTTTATCTTCATAAGATTTTCCCCTTCACCCTTTCTGAGCTCCATTTCACTTTCTGTAATGCAGTGGTTATATTTCTCCAGAATATGCAACTCGTGGAAATTTCTCAGTGAAATCTGATGTCTTCAGTTTTGGTGTTATATTACTAGAGATAGTTTGTGGAAAAAAGAATAGGGAATATTTTGACCATCATGATCATGACCTTCTTGGACATGTAAGTTTATCACACTCAACACCCTTTGTATTGGCATATTCTTCTGAGCATGTTTGAAAACCATCCCCTCCATTTTGATCCACATCAAAAAGAAGCTACTATATGTAGCTTCTGAATATTTTTGGTTATTGGTCATGATTTTGAGCATTGACACGCATACAAAACATGTATACAAACACACAGTGAACTCAAAATTGACAATTTAAATTTGATGACCACAGGCATGGAGACTTTGGTGTGAAGAAAAACCAATGGAGCTGATAGATGAATCACTAGGCGAATCAATAGCTCTAGCTGAAGCTAATGTATTGAGATGTATTCACATTGGGCTTCTATGTGTACAAGACAGAGCAGAGGATAGGCCAGACATGTCATTAATAGTTCTAATGCTGAATGGTGAGAAGCCATTGCCTAGGCCAAGGGAACCTGCTTTTTATCCCCATCAACCTGGCTCTTCATCTGGAAATAGTAAACTGCAATCAACCAATGAGATTTCTATCTCATTGTTGGAGGCAAGATAGTTTATTTATACATACGAAGTTTATAGATTTCAATGTAAATGAGGCAAAATTAGTCAAAATTTGATTGAATTAGCTACTGCATTTGATTGAAATAACTGGCAATGAAACTACTACTCCACACTTTTTTTTGAGTTTCATTATAAGTGTATAGTTTTTATATTACTCTATGTAAATTCCTTTTGTATTGTCATCAGATTTGACCAATTTGGTTTAAATGGTTGATTTATGTGAAACCTGCAGACGAGTTCAGCAAGTTAGCATTCTAAGATCATGTGCCCCCATGTGGGAGCACTTGAACTAGAGGGGTGGGAAAATACTAACATTGGCATAAGCGATATTTTCTTTGGGAATGCACATGTACTTAAATGCGGGAATATTGTGAAAGCAGAAAATTCATCTAAGGAAATGCATGAGAGATAAATTTACCTGAACATCAATGATAATTGGCCTTGCCATTAATGGCCACGATGAAGAATCTCTTGCTATTCGTTCAAATATGATATATGCTTCAGTTTCACCACATGAAATACATATTTCTGTGTCCTGACCATGCACACCTGTAGGGCCTCTTAGAAGGAAGAGGTTTTTCACTTGCATGACGATCCAACATGGAATTTGTTGGAAACATCAATCCTATGAAGCTTGAACACTCCATTTTAAGTGGTGCGACCCATGTCTGACACGTATCGGACACTGACACGACACTCGTACGACACGTATTTGTGAAGTGTCCAATTCAAAAGAAAATTTTTTAGGTATCTAACAATTCTAACATTATTCCAACACAATTTTTAAAAGAAACTAACACAATAATTTTCTAAAAACTCATAAATTTATTATAGATATGAAAAAATCTTATATATAATCAAGAATATTTAGATTATATATGTTTCTTTTCACTTTTTGGATTTTAGATAAATGAATTAGTTTCTCTTTTGTTATATTTGGCTAACATGTTCATAGATGGTTCTTTAATACACAAATCTTGATTGTCAATTTATATAATTCATAGTGATGTAATATATAGATTTGTGTCCCCGTATCTTATATTTTGAAGATTACATATGTTTACGTAAATGTCAGTATCCGTTTTACATAGCATCGATCCAAATTTTCCAAATATGCATCGATCCAAATTTTCCAAATATTAATGCAAGTAATTGAAAAGCTTCCATTGCATGGTGAATTCGTCTTCACTCTTGAAGATGTAGGATAATTTAAGCCCACTAAGTCTTATCAAATTAGTCATGAACTTTTGCTATATAAAGGGATCATGTGTACTGAGAAGACATACATAATCTAGAGAGAGGGGGTCACACATTTTGGATACCCTAGGCAGTTTTTGAACGGCAGAGGTTATATAAGTGATCAGACAACAATACCAATTTTAACTCCATGCTTTGAGAATTCATTAATGTTCAAAATCGTCCTTGCTGATACAGTATGGAAAATTACATGTACCATGAAAGCATTTAACATGCGATGTAAACGTTTAGTTGAAGACAATAAACACGTGTTAATGTTTGGACTATCGTGAAGGACCAAACACATTCAAGGACTATTTTTAACTTTTTGTCAAGTTCATGGACTAAGAAGACAACCAAATTCAGAAAATCAAAGATGAGGTTTACATTTTTAATCTCTGTCCTTCAATTGACATGTTTTACTTTTCCTCTTTTGAGTTTAATAATTTGTGTCTGGTCTCACAGACATACATACCAACATATGAAAAGCAATTCTTTTACTCAGTACATACATATGCACACGTTAAACTCCTCCAATATTAAGTTGAAATGCAACCTATCGAGCAGACATTATGCTAACTGTCATGTCATTATTTGAGTATTGCTTATGACTGCTTGATGAAGAACTGTCCCCCACCAGGTTCCTATTTGTAAAAAATCCAGGCAATTTTGGCTGAGGCAACGTAGATTCACTGCTCAGCATCAGAACTACAGAGGACATGCATGGGCTGTCCTCCGGACATAGTTGCACACAAAGTAGCCCCACATGAATTAATCTGACAGCTGCAGATAAATTTATTGATTCTCTTATTGTTGCATCAACTATTTCAGTGCATTTGCCTTCAGTAAATAGTCTCCATGCCTGAGTATTTTTCAAACCATTTGATTAATAACAGCACAAACATGTCAAAGATGGTTAAAATTGAATTTCATTACTTGTGCCAGAAGATTATCTTGATGACCGAATCCTCTATTTCTCTTCGCACTCACTATCTCCAGTATCAACACACCATAGCTGAAAACATCCGACTTTGTTGAATAAGCTCCATCAATTATATACTCTGGCGGCATATAGCCACTGCACATTACATGAACCAAAAATCATTTTGAGACAAAGCAAGCCATCGTATTCATACCATACATTTATCATCAGACACTTACTGGGTTCCAACTACATGCTTTGTGTTTGCTTCAGTTTCATTTCCTCCAAAGCTTCTGGCCAGTCCAAAGTCTGAGATTTTGGGGTTCATTTCACAATCTAACAAGACATTCCCAGCTTTGAGATCTCTATGAACTATTCTATGCCTTGAATCTTCATGAAGATACAGAAGCCCCCGAGCAATCCCATTGACAATGTGCAAGCGCCTTGGCCAATCTAGTAATAGGCTCTTCTTTTCATCTGCGCAAAAAGTTGCCATGTTGAACTCTTTTTTCAGGTAAGATTCTAAAGTTTGAACAATGATACAGATTATAGTGGAAACCATAATAAAGTTTCTCTACGTAAAAGAGAAACAAACTTCAATGCAAAATGAATTTATTGCCCACGCCATGAACAACAGGACAGAGGAAATCATTTACGTTTTAGCTTGATTTTTTTGAAGTATTTGCTTCATTGCAATGATCTTGAAACAAAGAATAAACCATTCAACAAATGAGAATATTATTCCAAATGAATTAAACCACTAATGAATGAATATGGTTTCTTTGGAAACAAACCAAATATGATGGAATCCAAGCTTTTGTTTGCCATAAATTCATAAACAAGCAATCTTTCTCCTGATTGAATGCAGTACCCCAGTAGCCTCACTAAATTCCTATGCTGAAGTTTTGCAATATGCATAACTTCATTTTTGAACTCCCGAAGTCCCTGGCTTGAGTTCTTTGAGTCTCTCTTGACAGCTATTTCTCTTCCATCCTCCAGGATGCCCTGAAAGTTATAAAGAATTTTTCATTGAAAAAGGTTCATATTAAATAAAATATGTTAGAGGTAAATTTCCTTAAATTTGGTCATTCAGTGTGTCCTAATATTGAACAATACTTTTGGAAGAATACAGAATTGTTGGAATTTTTTCTAGAAACAGCAAGGTGATATATGATGAATCAAGTTAATTGGTATCAGGAAAAGACATCTCAATTGGAAAATAGTAGCCGCTTTGCATCTACCCAGTTAATTTAAATTCGTGCAAAAGGAGAAGAGAATGGCTAAAAGTTCTAAAATTTCTTGTTACTTTTGCACATTTCAAGTCAAGGGCATGTTTAGCTGATAAAACAGAATAACAAATCTGGTTCGAGCAATATAGGTTTAAATCTGTAATGGAAAATAACCAACAAATTATTCCTTGTTCTCAAGTTATATATGTCGGTGATGAGAACAAGTATAAATGCCCTACTGAAGTTTTAAAATGTGTAAGGCTGAATCAAACTAAATCTATCAGCACATAAACTAAGCTACCATTCAGAAGATAACTTCTTTCACACAAACTGACCACAGAACTTTCTCATGAAATTGACATATCTAACTAATTATAGATCATATATAAGTAAGATTAAAACACTTCACGAAACAAAGTTTATTAATATCAATCCTTCTAGGATCAGGGCCTCATTTTATCATTTCATTACCTTATAAACAGGTCCAAAACCACCTTCCCCTAGTTTGTTGTCAAGTGAGAAGCTATTTGTCGCAGACCTAATTGTTGACAAACATTGATAACTCTACATCTTCCTTCCCGTGCTCATTTATTACAGTTGCATCTCTTTCTAGATCGCTTTTCATTTGTCCTGCAGTGCAGTAATTGCCAATTGGAGTGTAAAGATAAAAAAGAAAATTTAAAATGTAGGACATGCTTCATCTTCCATACTCTTCTACCTTTATCTACCCTACACCAAATCTAAAACAGAAAGAAGAGTGCATACCTTATTTTTCAGACATTGAAAATGGGTCTCATTTATTTATTTTGTTAACTTCGTTGATTTGCATTAAAGTCTTTTCATGATTTAATGTACTTGTGAATAACGAATTATATATTATTGTAGAATTTTACATAAAAACTCAAGGAGAGAAAGAGAAACCCTATACAGTTAAAATAATAGAGGTGATCCTAATTTGTGGATAATGTATAGAAGAATCAAGACAAACAAGTCAGTAAATGTAAGAACTACTTTACTGCTTTTCTGCCACGTCCTCCACTGTCTATGAATGATGAAGGTTAAGCATAGGAGTAAAATTCCAATAGACAACACACAGCTTATGATAACAGTCTTCTGTTTCCTAATGTTGGACTTATGTGATTGCATACTTTGAGTAGCTTCTGAGAGAAAACAGATGTTAATGAGATATCACAGAAGATAACTAAAGAAAGAAAGAAGAAGCAAGAGAAAGAAATTCTCAATTGAGAGACAATCTCGTACCTACTTCTGTCCCTGCCATCCTTATGTATATATCGTGATCAGATTCAGTGAATTCTTTTATGTCAATCAGATCGTTAAACCAGACTAAACAACCAGTCGCCCCTTTACTGACATCCAAGGCTGCATAAGCTGTACATGAGCAATTCTTCATGCACAATATCCTGCAATCCTGAAGGCTAATGCTTCTATCAAACCAGGATCTCTCTGTGTCAGGTAATTTCAACCCTGAAAACTTTAAAAATTCATCTCCATGGCAACTCAGTGAAGTTCTCCTCACACAACCACCATTAGTATATTTCCTACTGTGCACAAATCCATCCAAGCAATTACATGGAGGGAAATTGTTTATATTACAACTAGCATGTGCTCCACATTTTTCATAGTAATCGCAGTCATCCACAGGAACTCTTGCAAACTCTCTCCAAACATTTTCTTCATCACTCCAACTAATGCCAGTGAGAATCCATCTGTTGCTAATACCAACCTATGGGGAGCTGACTTGTTCACAAGATCATATTTAACATATATCTCTTCCACATTAGAGACAAAATTGAATCTGAATACACTATTCTGCTTCACCTGAGGTGCCCCACTAAACTGAATACCATTCCAAGATCCAAACCGAAATCTTTTGACTGTGCCTTCTCTCATAACATATTGTGGATATCCAGCAGTATCAATTTGATGACTGTATTTACCTGGGGACGGATCATCAGAGCTATTCCATGATGATAGATATCGATTGAGAACCCTAAGTAAATCTCTTCCTAACTTCTGTTCTGGCAAGAATGTGTCTACCGGATAATCAAAACTTTGCCACAGCAAATCTTTTGGTTCATTATTGTTGTTTCCATCTTGCACAATGAAATTTCCAGAATCCAAAAGCTTTCCAATAGGATAATGTGCTGACCTTGTTGTGCTGGAAGACCAGATGACACTCTTGTTGTGGTTGAGAAGAACAAGAACTCCACTTTCATTGAGCTTCAAAACCCCAGATGAGTCAGTAAGAGGGTTGTCTCTGTTGGCAACCCATACTACAGTCTGTGTTGGGATTTTGTGGTACCAAATTCCAAGATAACGGCTTTTTGAATTGCCTGGACTGAAGAATCCTAATGCAAAGACTTCTCCAGCTGAAACTATGATCTGGCCATCACTGATAGGTTGCACTGTATTAATAGTGTCTCTCAGAGTAGCGGCTGCTATACTTTTCAGCATGGCAAGGCAGAACAGAAGCAAAGTAGAGCCTTCCATTGGTTGTTCCTGTAATGGCTTGTGTTAAATTACACTGTTAAGATATATCAACAAACTGAAGCACCAAAACTGAAGCACTCCCTCATTATGAGTAGATTGTTCCACTCTTGCAGTCTGAGAAGTCCTCTACCATTAACAACAGCAGTAGGACCTGTGAATGGACATAGTGAGTAAGCTAATCAACTTTTTTTCATTTCAAAAAGTTTTGCAGTAGTTACTGATTGAGAAACAGCACAAAACACCTCATTCTGGACTCAGTTACCCATAATTTGATGGTTATATCATTGAGATCATGCTTCACATTCGCTGGTAATGAATTGCAATGTAGTTAACAATAGCTTTTGATGATGAACGTGTATTTATTCGAATTAATGGAGGCAAAAGACTTGGTCATATGGAAGTTGCATATTACTCAATGCAAGTCAATTCTTTTAACTGATAATGATATATACTGAGTTGGAATCTGCGATTTAACATAGCATTTAATGCACACATTCTCCGTACCAGACCAGGTCAGTTTTTCCTCATCCTTTAATTGGAATGAAACACAACACAAAACTAATGAAATGTATTAGAAAAATATGTATAAAATAATTCATTGAATCAAATATTTTGTTTACAGAAAGTGAAAGTTATGTATAATAGCAAACATGAAACAGAAAGCAATGACCGTATATGATATCTATAGTATCTTGAAATTAAATAATTGATTATATATAATATGTGGAAACTAAATAACTAATTATATATAATATCTATAATATCTATTTATAAGAGTATAGTTGTGTAAATTGAAACTTTAAAAATGTCTAAATATAAAGTAAGATATTCTGAATCTGCTGAAGACATAGACACAGTACTTTGTTTGACAGAAAATTAAAGAATCACTAAGAAAAATAAAAGTTAGTGGTTGATTTTCTGGTATCTAAATAGTTATCTCGGTCTACATCAACATAGATGAAATTTGTTGTTATTGAAAAAAAGAGACATTGATTTAGAATGAACTTCAAGTATTATAAGAGCCTAACAGGTGATAGACTGCATTTAAATATGTTGTTAACGGATTTTACATGTATTGTGAACTAGAAATAGTCAAATATATAAGTCTTTTAATTAATCTTCTATATACAAGGATCTGAATAGGGTCATTATCATTAGAATTAAGTTTTAAATTATGATCGAGTAACTTATTTGTTACCTATAATGATTAATACCATATTAAAGATAAAGTATATTTTTTCCTACGAGACACCTTATTAGATATGGCAATTTTTAAGTTTAAGATGTATCGGAGAAAATCAAGAATCTTTGTTTTAATAAAGAATTCAATGTTAATTGTATTTATCAATAATAATAAAAATAAAAGTTTGTTAGGATGATGGCTTATAAAGAGACCGACAAAGAATTGAAACCATATAGATAGACCAACAAAGAATTGAAACCATAATCAGAGTAATTATTTTCAGACTCTACATACGCTTGCATTAAGGTGGAAGAAAACTTGCATGCCTTTATTAGAAGTTGAATGTTGCTAATAGATAAATCTAGAATGATGTTGTAGGTTGATAATATATTCTGCTGAATGTTGAACTAAAAATTATTAATATGACATTTAGTATCATGAATTAGAATGAATTGTTTTTCTATTTATATCTTTTTTACTTTTTTATCTTTCTATTTATTTATCAATTTAATATGTTTTACAAGTTAAAGTGTTAAAAATATATATTATTTAAAAATTTAATTATAATAAATTAACATTAATAATATTATTATTCTTACAATAGTAAAATATTATCATTAATATTATTTATTACTTTTTTATAATATTAATAATAATGACTATAACTAATACTATTATAATAAATTGAAATAATATAATAAATATAACTTTAAAACTATTATAATTAATTTTTTTGGGTAATGTGTTATAATCTTATTGAAATAGTCTTTATATTATTTCATTTTTATTATAATAATAATATTTTTATTATTTTTATTATTATAAGTACTACAATAATATATTATGATAAAAATAGTTGTTACCTATGCTTAGTATTTATTAAAAATATTATAAAAATTATTATAATAAAATATTAATTATAATAATTATAAAAATAAAACTAACATGAAAAATATTATTATAATTACTATTAATATATATATATATATATATATATATATATATATATATATAATATTAATTATAATAATAAGTTGTTATAATAATTTTTATAACTAGTTAGCTATAATTATTACTACTATTATTAAAAGATACTAAATATTCTTAATACTATTAGTTTTCTTATTATAAAAATATTAATATCGTTAATATTAAACTTATTATTATAGTTATTATTAATTTATGATAGGCAATATATAATTAATTGTTTTAAATATATACTTTTAAAAATTTAATATTTTAAATTGAGTAAAACACTAAAAAATCAACAAATAACAGATAACGGATAAAAAAAAATAATATTTATTTATTAATAGAATTTGGCCAACATAAAACACAATATTTTATTATATTCTTTCCCAGACAGCTTATTATTTTCTTTCATGAAGCTGTCACCCTGTATCTCCCCTTCCAGTTAATCAACACACATAACAGAATTTGAAAGAATAAAGAGCATATAAACCCACACGTAAAAGTTTTTAATTCTATAATTATAATCTAATTAAACAAACCAACTCACATTAAGAAAATAGTCATTCACAGTCTTATATTTTGTTTGTCATAACTATTAAAATTCATAAAAAGAAATAAATTTAAATATTATTAGTCGAGTTTCTACTAAAAGTTATAAATATGCTTAACATATATTTTTTTTATTTAAATATTTTAAATTTTTATTTTTTTGTTAACTAGATGATGTTAAATTTAATTAAGTTTACCATGTGAGAACTAATAGGGCATGCCTGTAAAATTCAATTTGAAATATTCTGTAATAACTTGTGTCTGATAGCAGAATTATACATATTTGAGGAGTTGCTTTAGACAATCACCTATTAAGCCAATCCAAAATTAAGTTTGAAATGCAGCTATCTAGCAGACATGATGCTAAGTGACATGTCATTATTTGTGTACTGTTTATGACTGCTTGATGAAGAACTATCGCCAACCATACTTGAACTTGTAAAGAATCCAGGCAAGTTTGGCTGAGGCAGTGCAGATTCACTACTCAGCATCAGAACCACAGATGACATGTTTGGCCTGTCATCTGGACATAGTTGCACACACAGTAGTCCCACATGGATTGCTCTTAGAGCTTCTGATAAATGCAGTGAGTCTGTTACTGCTGCATCAACTATTTCAGAACACTTGTCTTCAGTAAACAGTCTCCACACCTGCATAATTTTTCAAACCAGTTGGTTTACAGCAGAAACATTTCAAAGGTTGTTAAAATTCAAGTTCATTCTTACATGTGCCAGCAGATTATCTTGATGACAGAATCCTTTGTTTCTCTTCCCACTCACTATCTCCAATATCAACACACCAAAGCTGAAAACATCTGACTTTGTTGAATAAGCTCCATCAATTATGTACTCTGGAGGCAGATAGCCACTGCAATCACATGCACCAAAAATAATTTTAAGACAATTCCAATGAATCATATGCTCGGAAAATCTGAGGAAAAAACCACCAAAGATATCAGACAAGAATGGGAATTGAGAATTGAGTCAGATCTATACAAGATATTGATATCACATTCAACCCAAAATTTTAAGACATTAGATTTGTGCGTCTTTTTATGATATGTTACTTAATGTAAGACTTAGATTCACACTTAGATATCTAACATATATATTCATGTTAGAGTGGAGTAATCAGACAACTTACTAGGTTCCAACTACATGTTTTGTGGTTGCTTCGATTTCATTTCCTCCAAAGCTTCTAGCCAGTCCAAAGTCCGAGATTTTTGGGTTCATTTCACTATCTAACAAAACATTCCCCGCTTTGAGATCTCTATGAACTATTCTATGCCTTGAATCTTGATGAAGATAAAGAAGACCCCGAGCAACCCCATTGATAATCAGCATGCGCCTTGGCCAATCTAGTAACATGCTCTTGTTTTCATCTGTTAAAAAATGTGACCAAGTTTTAGATAGTGGAAGATCTGTTCCAGTAGTTTCTGTATATAGATAGATTGTAGAACAACAAACTTTTGTGCACAATGCCATGATAAATAACTGGTTAGAGGAAAATTAATTTCCTTTCTATCATGATTTTCTTCCTGTATCTGTTTGATTGCAATAATTTTCAAGCTAAGAGTATCCAATCCAACTAATGAAAATAGAATCCCAAATGCATTAAACAATCAATAAGGTTTCTTTGGAAACAAACCAAATATGAAGGAATCCAAGCTTCTGTTGGGCATAAATTCATAAACAAGCAATCTTTCTCCTGCTTGAAGGCAGTATCCTAGTAGCCTCACTAAATTCCTGTGCTGAAGCTTTGCAATATGCATAACTTCATTTTTGAACTCTGGAAGTCCTTGTTTGGAATTCGTAGAGAGCCTCTTCACAGCTATTTCTCCTCCATCGGCAAGGATGCCCTGAAATTTGTCACAAATTATGCTATGAACTTTTAAAATGTAATATTGCTTTTAATCTGTTATCTGTTTTCAAATATATTTGTATAACAAATAGCAAAAATAAAATATGTCTACTGTCATGATTTCCTATAAAATAGTTTTGAGAACAAGAAATGAGGTAACATTTTTTTGGTAATAAACAATGGAAAACAGAAAATATTTTCTTAAAACCAAATAGTTCAATTATTAAATATCATGCATTCTATGCTCATGAAGACAGTTTATCATTTCATTACCTTATAAACTGATCCAAAGCCACCTTCCCCTAGTTTGTTGTCAGGGGAAAAGTTATTGGTTGCAGAAGTAATTGTAGACAACTCAAACATGGGCAACTCTAGATCTTCACTCTCGTGCTCATTTATTACAGTCACGTCTCTTTCTATATTCCCTTCCATCTTTCCTGCAATATAGTAATTGGTATGTGTAAGGAATAAAGAACTTGAATTGAAGAATTTGCTGTCTTGTGTACTCTTTCTACCTTAATCTGCCTCACCCAAGTCTAAAACAGTACAAAAGCAAACTTATTTTAAACACCCTTTTTTGTGTAGCTACTGACAACAGGACTCACTTTATTGACTTGTATTAAAGGCTTTTGATGCTTTAATGATTGTGAATAATGAGTTATTCTTGTTGAGATTAATACCATTTAACCAAATCTCAAGAGTGATCTTAATTTGTGGATAAGACAGCCTAAGTTTGCAGTAAAAGAAAAGACATATAGAAGAGTCAAGACATGTAATTTATAATCATAAGTAGGAACTACTTAACTACCTTTCTGCCGTGTCTTCAACCGTCTATAAAGGATGAAGGCTAAACATAGTACTAAAATTCCAATAAACAACACACAACTTATTATGAAAACAGCCTCTTGCTTCCGGGTGTGGGATTTATGTAATTGCTTTCTTTCAATGGCTTCTGCAAGAAAGAGATATTGCAAAAAGGTGAGAGTGACAAGATGATAACAAAAGAAAGAAAGGAAAATTCCACAATTGAGAGACAATATCATACCTACTTCTGTCCTAGCCATCCTTATGTATATATCTTCATCAACATCGGTCAATTTTCTCATGTCAACCAGATCATTAAACCAAAGTAAACACCCATTGGGCCCTTTACTCACATCCAATGCTGCATAAGCTGTACAAGAGCAATTGTTCAAGCACAATATCTTACAATCCTCAAGGCTCATATTTCTGGCAAACCAGGATCTTTCTGTGTCTGGTAATTTCAACCCTGAAACCCTCAAAAACCCATCTTCATGACAACTCAGTGAAGTTCTCCTGACACAACCACCGTACAGGTCAGCCGTTTTTGCCACAAATCCTTCCAAGCATTGGCATGGAGGGATGTTGTCTATATTGCAGCTAGCATAGGCTCCACATTTGCCGTAGTAATCACAGTCATCCACTGGAATTCGTGCATGCAAGTTCCAAATTTTTCGTTCATTATCCCAATAAGTCCCCAGGATATGTCCATCTGTTCCTAACACCATCCTATGCAAAAATGACTTGTTGGTACGCTGAAACATGAAATACAACTCCTCCTTGTTAGAAATAAAGCTAAATCTAGTAAAATCACTTTGTTTCAACAGAGGTGCCCCACTGAACTGAATGCCATTCCATGATCCAAAACGGTATCTTTTGGAAGACCCTTCTCTCAAAACAAACTGAGGATATCCAGTGATATCAAGTTGATAACTATACACACCATGAGAAGGATCCTCAGAGCTGTTCCATGATGACATGTATCGGTTCAGACCAGTAACTAGATTTCTTCCAAACTTCTGTCCTGGCAAGATTGTGTCCACTGGATGATCAAAACTTTGCCATAGCAAATCCTTTGCCTCATCCTTGCCGTTTCCATTCTGCACAATGAGATTTCCAGTATCCAAAAGCTTTGCCACTGGATGTCGTGCTGAACCTGTTGTGTTGGAGGACCAAATGACACTCTTGTTGTGGTTGAGAAGAACAAGAACTCCACTTTCATTGAGCTTCAAAACCCCAGATGAGTCAGTAAGAGGGTTGTCTCTGTTGGCAACCCATACTACACTCTGTGTTGGGATCTCATTGTACCAAATTCCCACATAACGGTTCTTCGAATTGCCTGGATTGAAGAATCCAAGTGCATAGGTTTTGCCAGGTGAAACAATGATCTGGCCTTCACTGATAGATTGCAATACATTACTAGTTTCTCTCACAGGGAGAGCTGCTATAGTATTCAGCAAGGCAAGGAAGAACAGAAGCAAGGTAAATCTTTCCATTCAGCTGTTTATCCTTTTTTTTCTGCAATATTTATGTTCCTGCAATGGTTTTGCATTAAAATGCAGTACTAGTATATGAACAAAGTAAGGTACAAAACCTGAAATGAGTTTATTTTTTTTCAACTTTTGTGGTTTGTGAATGAGGCAGGTGTGCTCCATAAAGTCAATGACCTCAAAACAAGTTGGTCCCAGACAGCAAACTGGCATTCTTCAAACAGAAAGCAACACATACATGTTTTTTGGGTGATGTGTGCAAAAAGTGGTTGGTATATATTTATGTGTATATTACACATAAGGTTGAGGCACATGCATGCTGATTCTTTAATTAATGAATGAATAGACAGAATGAACAGAATGAAGAATGAGTTAATAATTTGTGGCCATGGACAAGGAAATCAACGTAATCTTAATCATCGTATCAACCAACATTAGAGTTTGTGGTGCATCCAGCTAAATAACAGTGTGAAACAACGCAGAAAAGGTTGAATTTGTAGTACCTTCACCACCCAAAACCGGTGCATTCAATATAAGCCAAAACATTAATACACCCCCGGATGGGATTAGATAACGAATGATGAGTCCAACTCAGTCACCTTATTGTTAGAGTTGTATCCACTAATTAAAGAACTATTGTGTTTTGTATTCTACATTTTCTGGTTCATTCCCACTTTGAGTTCACATGACATTTCTAACACAGTTTAACAAGTTAATTTTTCTTAAGCTTGATATTGGGATGGAGGATGGAACCAAAAACCTTAATTATTAGTTATAAAAAAGAAAAAAGGACATAAAATATGTTTAATAATAATAATTTAACCTTATAAAATTGATTTGTAAAATCATGTTTATATCTTATTTATATAATCATTATTTTATTTTATTTTTAATCATGAATTCTCCAAAAACCCAATGAAAATATTAATTAACAATTAAAAATACAGTATAATAACTCTTATCTTCTAAAATAATCATTTGACATGAAATAGATTATTATTTTATTAGATTATTATTTTATTATTATATAATATTTTCTTAAATAAAATGAATATAATTAATAAATAGTGATGTGAAAATATAATTTTTCTTAGTCGAGTTGCAAATATCTCCTTTTTAATTACTAAACTAAACGGATAATCTTGTTTGAAGCAATCGTACCCATTTTATTTACATAATATACTTTATATGTATTTAATTTAATATAAGGTGATATAGGATTCTTTCCGTATCTCATTTTAGAAATTTTAATTGAGTTTCTATTTAAAATTTTTATATTTTAAATTAAGTTTGTATTGTTTGATTTTATTATTAATTAGAATATCATTACTTTGATTTTCATTATTTATGTGTGTCCACATTTAAAATAAAAAAATTAATTAAATTTTATGTTTCTAATAAATGTTAATATTAATTGAATTTTTATTACAACTTTTTTGTTTTATTAAATATTTAAAATTTTAATATTTTTTTAATTGAGTTTATGTTATTTGATTTTAACATTGATTACAATGATGTGTTTATTATCCTGCATGTCTCACATGATTAATTTAATTTTTATTTGAACATTTAATTTTAAAAGAATAAAATTATGACGTCTTTATAAAGATAATTAGAATTTCATATTTATCTTTTTATTGTTGTACAAGTCAGTGGTGAACAAACATTGAAAATCATCCTAACAAAATTAAACAAAACTCAATCAAAAGACATAGTATTCAATAGAATCTAATAAAAATTCAATTAAAATATTTAAATTTATGAAGAGTTTAAAATTTAATTAAGTTACTTTTTATTTTTTTATTAATAACTAAAATTTAATGATTAAAAAAATAATATTATATATACAGGATTTCTAAGACATACTCCCTATCTATAGTCTTACCAATGTTTATAGAATACATTATTAAATTTTACAAATAAAAAATATATTTTATATAAATATAAAGCTTAAATAACTTTTGGGTTTCAAATGTATGATCAAGTTTTATATTGAGTACTCGATAATATATTTTAAAATTATATATTTAATAAATTAAAATTTTGATTTAAGTTTATGACGTTATCAGTAAGATTGTCTATCTATTCCCTAAGTTAAAATACGTTATACAATCTAAAGTGTTAAATAATGATATATATTAAATATCTTTATATTACCTTTACGGACAAGATAGTCATCATATGACATAAAGTATATCGATTGTTATAATAAAAAAAAATTAAAAAAGTAAAAGAGAAATCTAAAAATCTTTAGAAATAATGATCATATTATTTTGTCAACAACAAATTCAAACAATAAAATACTTAGGGTAAAAAATATTTTAAAATATTTAATAGAATGAAATATTTTAATAAAAATTCAATTAAAAATACCAAATTTATAAATTGCCTACAACTTAATTAAACTTAATATATATATATATATATATATATATATATATATATATATATATATATATATATATATATATTTCTACATTATAAATCCGAAACTCATTTAACTCTAAATATTAATATAGACTAGGACGATCTTTTTTTTTTTGTCAAAAAGTTTGTTCTATTTTCTTTTTTTGGAATTAAAAAACTTAACTCGCTATCACAATTAAATTCCAACTCATTTATAATGTGATTTTAAATAAATATTTTTATTGATTTAAGATGAGAAAAAAAAACAATAAAAAAATTCAAAACATTTATGATGTGTTTGGGTGAAATATAAGGAATGGAGAGAGAGAGAGTGAAAGTTCATTTGTTTGGTAGAAGAAAAAAAATGCATTTAAAACCCAACTGAAAAAGTTTCACAAGTAAGAGGGGAAAATATGAAATTAACACTGTATTTTCACTGTATCGTATGTGACTCTATAGCATGGCTACAGTATAATTTATATGTCAAATAACAAAAATACAAGTCATGCTTTATAGAGTGTAATTGATTATTTATACTGTACTATTACGTATTCTTCTAATCTATTCAACAGTTTTTTGTTTTGAGGTTGAAAGACCCTATATTATTAGGTATTCCTTCCACCAATGTGCTTGCCTTATTACTCCTATGGCAGCACAAAAGGATATTTTGGAACATTTTCATCGATCACTCTTTCTTCTCTATCTTAGGTCCATTTCATTATATGAGATTGATGATTTATTCTTTTCTTCTATAATATTTTAATAATCAAAGAAAACGAATACTACACTAAATATATATTTCTTCTCACTATTTTATGTTTTAAAATTACAATATAGATCACATGATACATGAATAAAGAGAATATAAAATAATTTTAAATAAATAATCTCTTATAGAGTATAATTTTGTTATTGTAAATTTTAAAAATTTAAAGTTTACTTTAATTTCTTTTATGTATAAAATAAGTATGAATAGTAATTTTTGTATTTGAATTGATTAAGAGCAATGAAGCTACGAGTATAAACATTAAAAGAGATGACGCGTTCTTCGCATGTATCTCAATGAGTTATTCGTACATTTTCATACTTTTTAAAATTTGAAAATGTTTTTTTTAATTTTATAATCTAAAATACAATTTCTTTTTAAATTTCCAATTGTATAATTTTAAATATAATTTTAATATTTTAAATTCAAAATATATTTTTATATTTTGAATTGAACAATTCGAGATATAATTTTTATATCTCATATTATATAATCTGAAATGTAATTTTTTTAATATTCTGGATATAAATTTTTGTATACTTTGAATTGCATAATTCAAAACATGATTTCTTAATTATGAATTGTATAATCTAAAATACAAAAATGTTAAGAAATGTATGATTTTTATTTTTTTTTGTATTAAAGATATAATAATCGTTTTGCTGAGTTACATGAGGTGCGGGAAGGAACTATGAATGTGCAAGAATAATGCATCCAATAAAATTTGAAATTATATAAGTCCAAATAAGCCCTCTTAAATTTCAGTAAAACAAAGAAAGTCAAAGCAAACAAAAGTCAAGGAAAAAGTTTGATATAATAAATGTGAAAGAAAAAATTATAAATTTTCCTCCTTGTCTAGTTTAAATTTTGTTCACACTTAAAACTTTCATGTACATTTACATTTCATGTTAAGCAGTTAGTATCTCATTTAGAAGATAATTTTAGACTATAAATAATCATCTCTTCTCTTTGTAACTTTTGAATATATAACAATTGAAAGAGATTTTCTAAATCACTTCTAATAATAAAATCTTAATGGAGTTAAGAAAAAAATGCGAGAAGTCTCGTCGTCCAGTAAAAAATTTCTTATGAGAACAAGAGCATTCAAAAATATAAAAAGTTTTAACAAACAAAAATCCATTTCTCCAAACATAAGATGGAAACAAAGGAAAAAGAAGACTTTTAATAGTTCTTGGTAGAAATTCTAAATAAATTAATATTGTTACATTATATGATATGAAGGTTAACTTGTGTACAAGATACAATATCCTAGTTCTTATGTTAAAATATTTTTTTATTAGACTATTTCAATAGTATATGTTATAGATTTATTTCATCTTTTTAAGATATTATCAAAATTTACGGTTAATTAAGTTTGTGGTAAATAAGATAAAATCACCTAATATCGAATATTTGTTTGATATAAAGTAAGGAAAAGAGGAATATTTTAAAATATACCTTGGATGATTTTGTGGAATCACTATTCAAATTCTCCAACTAAACAAAGAATGTTTTTAAATGACTTTATAAAGCAATTCGTGACAAGTCATTTGATAAATTTCTAATACAAAGAAAGGCAAAAATAAGATCAAGAGTAACTTTTTTAAATTGTGAATGAGAAAATCATTGCAAGAAAATAGATGGAAGAGAAAAAAAATAAAGCAATTATAGAATTAGGAAAGGTGTCTCCTCTTAGGAAACTGAAAAATGATGTGAATGAAAAAAAGTGTAGGAAATAAAACAAAAAGTCAGGGAAAAATAAAATAAAATAAATTGTTTTCAACCATACCAACTTTGTTAATATTATGATATCAAAGTAAAACAAATAGATTATAAGACCACCAAGTTAAATGTGTCTAGGAAGGAGCCTTTAAAGAACGTTAATACAATTAAATTGTTATAATTTTGAAATAGAACTTGTAGGTAGATGGGAGATGATGAGAACATATGATGTCATTTTTATGAAATATATTAGCATGATAAAAAAATGTTTTTTTTAATCAAGCATATTGAAAAGTTGGTAAAAGAAAGATTTTTGAAAACATTTTAAAGACATAAGAGGGTGGGGAGAGAGAAAACACCATAAAATAAATTATCGAGCAAGACCAAGTATAGTAAATATCATGAGACTTGGACTTTGTAAAAACCAATAACAATCTCAATTAAAAAACAATATTCAATATTGATTATAACATTATTTAAAAGATTAGTTAACTTAAGGATAAACTAAATACCAACAATATCTTTCTTAGAAAAAAACTTAAAAAGTGTAATACAACACCAAAAATTATAATGTTCATGAAATATTGGTTGATTAAGAAAGTTCAATAAATATTTTATTTTGAAATGTTTTTATCAATACTAGAATTTTCATGATGAGATAAAACCTTTTAACGATGTTCTAGTAAGATTTTTTTGGAAAATAACAAGCTAATATATAACATTTGAAAATGATGAATGGACAAAAACTAATGATAAAGTATGTTTATAATAAATACACCTTATATAATATTTTATTAGGAAGATAGTCCTTGAATAGGTTGAGGTGGTAGTGTGAAGTTTGTGTTTGAAAGTGAAATATTCATTGAGAAGGTAAAGAAGCTGGTGAAGATAGGTCATGTGCAAAATTTAGAATCTACATTGTTAGTTAATGTAATAATTAAAATAAGGAGTAACAAATGAAGGATGTGTATTAATTTCATATTCTAAAGATTCCTATTTGCTACCTCATAAATTAAAATATTTAAATAGATTTTAAATATCTTATATATGATTATCTTTTTTATTACTTGCTAGATAGTCCTTCATTTTTAACATATAATCAATCAAATATTTTTCATTCATCAGTTAAGTTTAATAATTTTCATATAAGCTGCAGTGTTAATAAATAATTTGCGTTACGTTTGTTTTACATATATTTACGTAATACATCATCACTCTTATGACATCTATTATTATAATAAAATATTAAAATATCAAAAAAGAAATATAAAATAATTTATTGATTAATTATAATAGATAATATAGTAACAAAATACTAATACATATTTTTAAAAATACTTAAATTAAAATTAAATATCAGTCATATCACATGATGTAGACCTGAAACATATATGTTGGTTCTAAAGAGTGAGAAAAATACTATTCTGAAAAAAAAATAAAATTGAAATTAGAGTTATCTACATGCATTGACGCAGCCGCTGTCAACAGTCAAGCAAGACCAGAACTTCGACAAAAAAAAAAATGCTAACAAGTGGCAGAATATGGTTATTATAATCATATTGGTTAAACAATTAAAATACATAAAATGCTTATGTTTTTTATAATTTTTGGTGTGTTCTATTTAATTTCTAATTTCTTAGCTAGCTTCCTACAAACACTAGTTAACAAGACTAAAAAAAAGAAAATCACAGAAACTTTTTCTTCTAGAAAGAAATATACTAAAATTCAGCTAACTCAATTTTATTTAATATTATTATTTTAAAAATAACTTTAAACTCAAATTTAAACATATTATGGTGCAAAATCATTTTACAATTTGAAAATATATTTCTATAAAATCAAACAAATTTAATTAACTAACAACTTAATAAAAATGAATATTTACATTTAAGTTTAAAAACAGCTATAAAGTTTACTAAAACCTCCTAATTTTGTTATTTTATAATTATTTTTAATTTAAAAATAAAAATTATTCAAATGAAATATTTTCTATCAATTTCAATCAATTGTAAAATCTTAGAAAATGTTAAGTGTTGATAACATTTGTATAAAAAAAAATGTGAAATTTGCAATAGTGCATTATTATTGTATAATAACAGTAGAAGTAATATTAATATTTGTTTGTGGACGGTTCTACCCTTTGGTTAACTTCCACGAAAGTCCACTCCAAAGTAAACCGTGTTGTGTCTGTGTCTATCTCTGACCAAGTTTGTTCTTTTGCTTAGTTGTCTTCAATGAATCCATCTATGCCTTCTCCTTCTTGGAAGATCCCTTCCCACATTCCTCTCTCTTCCCTTCTTCATCTTTATATACAATGTTCCCTTCCTCACCTTCATTATCTTATCAATTCATCCATTTCTCTTGCTTATCTTTTTCATCTTTGCTCTTTGTTCTTTCTTTTTATTCTAATTCAACACTATGGCAGCAAAAAACTCCCAAACCCAGTTCCAAGATTTTTTGCCTGTGATGGCCAACAAGCTTGGTGGGGATGGCCTAATTGATGAACTTTGCAATGGGTTCAATCTTTTGAAGGATTCAGAAAAAGGGGTCATCACCTTTGACAGCCTCAAGAGAAATTCTGCCCTTCTTGGCCTTCAGGGCCTCAGTGATGAGGATCTTCGCTCCATGCTTCAGGAAGGTGACTTTGATGGTGATGGGGCGCTCAATCAGTTGGAGTTCTGTGTTTTGATGTTCAGACTCAGTCCTGAACTCATGGAAGGTTCAAAGTTGTGGTTGGAGCAAGTCCTTCAACAAGAACTCAAAGATTACTTCTAATTTTTCTCCCCTTTTCATTCATTTGTCATTTTGGGCAATTTCCCATATACTTTTGTAAGGAAATGAAAAGAAAATGAAATGGCAGAAGTGCTTCATTTGATCCTTGCTGTATATATTTCTCATTTTTCAATTATTATGCACAGATGCTGGTTAACCTCTTTTTTGCTTCTGTAAAAAAATTCAATCTTTTCTTTTTCTGTTCTGAAAAAATTGATGATTGGATTATGCCGTTTTTATTGCTGTCTTGAACAAACTTTCTTCTGAATGGTTTATGAATTAGTCCACCTTGTCGGCTGCCTAAATAGGGTTAAACTCAATTGGCTTAGAAAAGCTAATGAAGTTTATAAGACTTGGATGAACCAAAGGACCAAAAAGCAAGTTTTTTTCCACTCCTCATTACTCAATTTTCAACTTTAGGTGAAACATCGTTTTCAAAAGTATGTGTGGTGTAGAGGACTAAAAAGCTAGTGTGTGAACTCTGGCTAATCAGATAGACCCTTGGCTGACCACCTGTTTGAGGGCATAGACTTGACATGGACTTTAGCTTCTGGAAGTTGCACAGGTGTGTTTACCTGATAAGTCTTTGTGTTTCTTGAAATAACTATTGCTTTAACCTTCAAGCATGAATGCAAAGAAGCATGGAGACAATATTACGAATCTAGGAAAGAGGCAATCCCATTATATGACTATAATCTATTTTTGATTCATCCTTCAATTTGTCTTGGATGGAAGCTGTGCTAGTTTGAATAACTGAGAGGGATGTACATGGCCAATTCACAATGATTCTAAATTCTAGAACCTAAGTCATTAGTGACCTGTTATTTTCAGTAACAAAAAGTGTCAAACTACTGTGTCATGGATTTTGATTTTTACCTTGGGTTTGTTACACTACAACTTACCTACTTACAAGGCTTTAAGGAACATCCACTACTGCTTTGCTAAAACTTTTGGAAAATTTTGATGCAAAAGACTAATTTAATAGGTGGTACTTAATGGTATCAGTCCCACATATTTAAGTTTTCATTCCAACTGAACCTAATCAGTCTATTAGTAACTTTTCTCCTAATTCAACTCTTAAGAAAGATATCAATTATTATAACTTAAATACAAAAAGAGAATTGAATCCAAAACACTAGTTCATTCTAATATTTAATATCAGATTAAAACAAACAACCTTAAGACATTTGCCATTGATAGGACATGATATGATGACCAACAAAAGAGGTAACCTTATATTCATGTCTATCTCATACAGGTCAAACTCGTCGAAAGAAAGAACGGACAAAAATTTTCAGAAAGTGTGTTTGTATTCACATTTGTTTTTTGGTTTGAACCAAAAAAACACTATATCTTAGTCAGACGTTTCCTTCCAACATGCATCCAAGAAACTCATAAACCAAACACTAAAAAGAAAAAAAAGTTTTGCCATGGCAGATATTGAAGAATTTTCATTACACATTTCATGTTCTGTTTTTTTTACTCAACAGAGAAGCAGCTACAGAAATCCAAAATACTGAAACAGTGAGCATCATGGTGAAACTCTCATTTCCTTCTTCACAGTCCAGACAGAAAGACAAAGTGGTTCAGTGAAAGCACAGAGCTTTGAGAGTGTCAAGCGATGAAAATCCTTCTTCTCATGTTCGTTCTTATTAAGATTCTATTTTTCTTCTTGCGCACCTCCACTGCAAATGACTCTATATCCCAGTTTCAATCACTTTCTGTAGGCAAAACCTTGGTTTCTGAGGATGGTACTTTTGAATTGGGTTTCTTCAGTCCAGGAAGTGCTGCAGATTTTTTCCTGGGGATATGGTACAAATCAATACCAGTGAAGACTGTTGTGTGGGTTGCCAGCAGAGCCAAGCCAGTAAAAGGCAACTCTAGCATGTTGCATATTAACAGTGAGGGAAATCTTGAGCTTGTTAACCATAATGGGATTGTGGCTTGGACAGCAAACTCCAAAAAGAAGGTTCAGAATCCCATTGTTCAGCTCTTAAAATCTGGGAATTTGGTAGTGAGAGATGAAGGAGACAAAGATCCTGAAAACTACTTGTGGCAAAGTTTTGATTACCCTTCTGACACACTTTTACCAGGAATGAAGTTGGGTTGGGACTTAAGAACCGGCCTAGAGCGCCGTGTATCTGCATGGAAGAATTGGGATGATCCATCACCGGGTGATTTCAGTTGGGGTATCTCTCTGGAAGGATTTCCTCAAGTGATGATGTGGAAGGGGTCAAAGGTGTTTTACCGTGGTGGTCATTGGAATGGACTTGGATTCAGTGGTGCTCCAGAATTGAAGGCAAATCCTGTTTTTAAGTTCAAGTTTGTTTCCAACGAGAATGAGGTGTACTACACCTACAGCCTCAGGAATGAGTCTATGATTACAAGGATTGTAATGAACCAATCCATTTCTACTCGCCAAAGGTACATATGGATTGAAGATGCTCAAGCTTGGAGGCTTTATGCATCTGTACCTAGAGATAACTGTGATTCCTACAATATCTGTGGACCAAATGCCAATTGTGTAATTGGTGATTCTCCAGTGTGTCAGTGTTTAAGTGGGTTTAAACCAAGATTGCCAGGGCACTGGGACATGATGGACTGGACTCAAGGATGTTTTCTGACTGAAGAATGGAGCTGTGAGGACAGGAGGAAACATGAGTTTGTTAAATTTAGCCAGCTGAAAGCTCCAGATACTTCAAATTCTTGGGTCAATGAGAGTATGAGTCTCACTGAGTGCAGGGATAAATGCTTGGAGAATTGTTCCTGTAAAGCTTATGCAAACACAGATGTTAGAGGAGGAGGGAGTGGTTGTTTGATGTGGTTTGGTGATCTCAGGGATATCAGAGAGTTTTCTGGTGGTGGTAACGATTTATATATCAGAACTAAATTTTCAGAATCAGGTAAGGTCTTGACTTGATCTCTCTCAGGTTATAGTATATTTAGTTTTACTGTTTTTGCTCTGCGTTTTTCATAATTTTAATAGTTTTTAATGGTTCATGATTGAGTCTGCTCCCTCATTTTTATATAAATCATGAAGCTGTGAAAGGCAAACATAGCATGAAGGTGGTGGTGGCGGCAATAATCCTCATAATAGTCTCAGTTCTTGCAACTATTCTGGTCTTGTACAGTGTTGGAAAGAGAATGAAAAAGTTCAGAGGTATCTTCCTTACTCTTTATTGATTCTAAGGACTTGTCAGTTATATACAGAATAAGAATATCAATTCTTTTTAGGTTTCAGTGAATGCACTTTAAATTTTATATACTATTATTACATTATTATTTTGTGTCCGGAATATTAAAGCCATGCATGACATTTTTTCCACCTCCTTGGTTCTTTTTTATTAACAAAGAATAAAATAAATAAAATCAAACATTGAGGGAGGTTACATCCTTGTACAAGACTGGTCAGAACTGTACAACCTCCTTTCCTTTTTCCTATTTTACTTCCTAGACTACATATATTCTAATAAAAAAGTCTTCTGTTCTAATTTTGAATATTGTTTCTGAAACATGAAATGTCATCATTCAAGCCTGTCATTTGGTTGGTGATCTACATTTTTAGCCACTGGTCCCTAAGTGAGCCATCTGTCCTGATGATCATGTTTTCTATTTTTCAGGTCACTAAAGTATCACATTCCTTCTTGTCACTTTTCACCATAGCTTCTTCATTATCTTCCAGCAAATTCATTAGTTGCACTTAGCTTCCTTTGTGGCTATTCAAATTCTACTAAATCTTATTATATAAAGAACCTACAAGAGTTTAAACATCCATTCACAAATATTCCTTCATTTTTTTTCTCTTTTGGTTGTTTCACCTTTTAAGTTGATGCTAATAACAACATACTGTAATTTGTGCTTGTCACAGACACAGAATTAAACATCTATTTTCAATTCTATCAATGGATTAAAATCTCAACTTACTCTGCAGTTTTTCTAAAGAAAAATTCAGGGATAATTTGCCTGTTCTGCAGTTTAACAGAATATTATCTTTTCAGCTTGTGAATCAAGTAACTCCTTGATAGTAGAGAATAATCAAGATGAGGAAGAGCTTGAGCTTCCTTTCTTTGACCAAGCTGCAATTGCCAAAGCAACTAATGGCTTCTCAATTAACAATAAGCTTGGAGAAGGCGGATTTGGGGCCGTATATATGGTAATTATGCAGCATAATAGCCTGATTGAACATAAAATCGCAGAATTAATCATATGCCTGTATGCTATAGGGTATCCTAACAGATGGACAAGAAATTGCTGTGAAAAGACTCTCACAAAGTTCTGGACAAGGGTTTAATGAATTTAAGAACGAAGTCATCTTGATAGCCAAACTTCAGCATCGGAATCTAGTTAAGCTTATTGGTTGTTGCATTGAAGGAGAGGAGAAGATGCTTATCTATGAATACATGCCCAACAAAAGTCTAGACTCCTTTATATTTGGTTCTAATCTCTCCACATCTTTTTCCATTTAATTTCCATTTTCTTCTATAATATTTACTCCTTCATTTTATCTATTCACAAAACTCTTTCCTGTTTTTTCAAATGTTATTTATATTTCCGGAGAATGAGTTAACAATATTGTTAATCTGGCAGATCAAGCAAAGGCTAAAATTTTGGATTGGTCTAAACGATTCAATATTATTTGTGGAGTTGCACGAGGACTTCTGTATCTTCATCAAGATTCTAGATTGAGAATAATACATAGAGACCTTAAAGCAAGTAATGTCCTACTTGATCATGAGTTCAACCCAAAGATATCTGATTTTGGCATGGCTAGAACTTTTGGGGGAGATCAGATTGAAGGAAACACAAAAAGGGTGGTTGGAACATAGTAAGTTAATATCTAAACATAATTTGTAATCTGCATCTACCACCAGATATTGATGTTTAAACTTCTGAACCATATTTTTAATGATTTTTTTTTTCAGTGGTTACATGGCACCTGAATATGCCATTTATGGACTATTCTCAGTGAAATCTGATGTCTTCAGCTTTGGTGTACTAATGCTAGAGATAGTAAGTGGAAAGAAGAACAGAGGTTTTTCCCATTCAAATAATAGTATTAACCTTATTGGACAAGTAAGTGAAACTGAAGCCAACCAGTTTCTTTTTTCTTTACTGGTAACAAACATTTGTAATGACATGTCTGTTACACTAGGCATGGAGATTTTGGATAGAGACCAGACCTTTGGACTTGATTGATTCATGCATAGAGAATTCATCTGTTCTGTCAGGAGCATTGCGCTGTATCCATATCAGTCTTCTATGTGTCCAACAGCATCCTGAGGATAGGCCAAGTATGTCTACTGTGGTAGTGATGCTGAGCAGTGAGAGTGCCCTGCCTCAACCTAAGGAGCCTGGTTTCCTTATGGAGAAGGAGAAATTTTTTCTCGAAGCAGATTCCTCCACCAAGCACATGTTTTCTTCTACCAATGATATAAGCCTTACCATGTTAGAGCCTCGGTAGTGCACTATTTGCCTCAGATAACTAATACATTCTAGACCTTTTGCACCTGCTTTTGCACCTGCTTTAGCACCTACTTTGATGCACATGATGGCATGCAGATGCAAAATTTGTATGTCATTAATGAATTTTGTCAGTGTTTTGGTTTTTGATATATTAGTGAATCCATCTAACCTTACGGATAAAATTCATCTGATGCATTCTTATTCAAATAGATTTAAATAATCTATCAAGTTTTCTATTAGGCTTAAAAGATTCTTAACATGGTTTTGACTTTCTCTGTCCAAGTTTTAAAACAATAAAAAAAAAAAAAAAAAAAAAAAAAAAAAAAAAAAAAAAAAAAAAAAAAAAAAAAAAAAAAAAAAAAAAAAAAGTGACCTGTGAACATAACTCACCTCACTAGACTAGCTAGTCTTAATGTATTAGTTAAATTAACATATAACGCCTCATGAAATGAATTTCAACTAAAATAGTAGAAAGGGGAAAACATGATCTACTGCATATGACTAAGCTGGTGCAAAATTATGTTCATTTGTATTATTTTTAAGAAAACAAAAAGCACCCTGTTGAAAGAAAAGAATGATGATGGCCAAGGTGATTTGAAACTAATTTGTTTGGTTTTGCTTTAATTCGTGTCACTGATCACTTAAATAATAAGAAACTTGGTGAAGGAGGTTTCGGACCTGTATAGAGAGTAACTGCATACAATCTTATAAAAAGGGTAGAGGGCAAAGCAATAGCACTCATTTTATAATGATATTTAGTTTATTTATAAAAATGAATTGAAAAGAATGAAGTTATATCTTGTGCCAAACTTCAACACTAAAATAAGGTTCTTAGGTTTTGCATTCATGGATGGAGATGAAAGATCGCTCATATTTCCATTTATTTCTCATTACTCATGATGGATTGAAAACTAACAAAGTTGATGACAGATTTTAGTCAAAGTAGATTTCTAAACCTTTTAAATTACAAGTGGGATTATTCTAAAGATTCTATATTCTTCATCAATATACAACATTGAGAATTATACATAAAGATAATGTTTTTTATTGGATAATTATGACGGTTGTTTAAGGTACACACAGGTAGTATACACAACTGCTAAATTTTACACACAGACAAACTCCTGGTGCGGATCGAAGATGGACTAAAGAACAACTTTTGTCTGATTGGCAGTGTACACAGCTAAATTGGGTACCCATAAAATTTCTTTGGTGCCAAGGAAATGGCACACAGGGTTAGTTCCAGGATCAACTCCCATAATTTGATGAAGCATTTCATGATTCATGCCTGAACTATCAGAGTGGCAGATAGCAAGTGCCTGAGTTTTAGTTCCATCAGCAGCCACAAGTTGAACCTTGAAAGCTGTTGTTCCACAGACTTGATGACAGTAAAACACCACCCTTTTGAAATTGAGTCCATGGCACATTACTGCTTTGTCTCCAAGATTTTGCACTCCTTCCACAGTGTATTGCTCTTGCTTACTCACAAAGGAACTTGACAGTACTTGAATGTTTTTTCCGAGCTTTGAAATGGCAAAACCTATTAATGTTCCCAAGGATTTGGCACAAAATTTGTGTTCACCTTCTATAGGTTCTCTCTTGATGCATAGCTCATCAAAAGTATATCCTTCTTTATCAATGTCTTTAACTTTCTTTAACCATGAGAGTAAAGTCACAGGTTGTTTAAAGAGACCCTTGTTGAATTGTATATTCATGGTTTTGCCAGGGTGAAGGTCATGCTCAAAGAAAAAGGTTTTTGGGTACTGTGTATCATCAATTTGAGTAGGGTGATCATGGGTTTCAACACCTGTATCATAATAATAATAAAAAAAAGTTCCATTTTCTTTCTTTTAGTCTACTTCACTTCGCAAAACATGATGGATAATCAGCTAGTTGAGAAGGAAGTCAGAGGATAGGATGCATTTGACAAATTCTTAAAATTAGGATAACACCTATCTATATCTATTATGTGGCTTTAACTCTTTTTATACTAGTATAGATCCATAGAGTAACATGATTAATTGAGTGTTTTATAAAAGTTATATTCTTCTAATAATGAAATAAAATTGTTTTTTCTCCCTTTTGTTTGCAGTGACACTCTCATTTTTCTAACAAGTGTGGTCAGAGTTTCAATTGAGGTTATTAAAAAGATGGAGTATTAAAAGAAGTCATACTACAAGGTGAGAAACAACTGAATCAGCTACCACCAAATTCCAAAGTCAACAATATGTCTTATTGTCCTAGTTTTATTAAATAAAACTATAATTATTTTGTTGTCCTAGTTTTATTAAATTATAATTATTTTCATCATAAGGAATGGACAAATCATTTAAAGTTATGATTAAAACTCATTATCAACAACTATATACAATGATCCTATAAAGTATGAAACTATAACAACTGGTTTGAGTGGCTTGATTGCATATGGGAGACTGTGTTTAAATTATGATTTATATATATATATATATATATATATATATATATATATATATATATATATTAAATGAGATGACATTTACTTTCATTTATATTTATTACATTAAACTGAAAATATAATTTTATAAATCTTAAAATATACACCAAATTTTCAATAATTTTTTCATTGTTTTTATCATTGAATTAGTAATTATATATGATCTTAATTTTGACAAAAATATACAACAAAAAAAAAAACAATAATTTCAATAATTTATAAAATATTATATAACTAGATAGATTTCTCTTTAAAGAATCTCAACCTATTACCATCACATATTTGAACAAGACTCAAGAAGTCCTGGAATCAGTAATCTAGAGTTGACAATTCATCATTATGCAACCAACCTGAAGGAACAGACTTTAGAAGCTCTTGAAGTGCAGTGGGAATGGGAGTGTTTGGCCAAACAGCTTGCCAATAATCTTCCTCTGAAAGCCATGATTGGGCATGACTTTCTCCTCCGAGACCAAGCTGAAAACAACATGAATGCATTCTCTTATGATAATTCTCCAGTCTTAATTAACAAGATCATTGTATAGTCTTTTATTCGGTGGAATCAATAAGCATACTGTTGTTGATTTTATCACGTACGTTTAAGTTTCTGAAGACATAAGAAAAACTAGAAAGAAAGAACATGAAATTTTCAAATGTAAGGCTTCATTGCTCTAATGAATACTTACAGTGAATAGAACAGAAATAGAAATGACTAAGCAACGAATCTCCATTCTTGTAAGGGAGAGTGAAAAATTTGTGATCCAAACTCCTGTTGATGATGACATATATAATGATATGTTTGGATGTTTGCAGAACCTAAATTTAAATTTTTTATAACATTAATATAATATAAAAATATATAAATATAATTTTATAGCATTCATGGTCAGTAAAATTTTATATTTTATTGAAACCGAGTTAATAAAATGATAATAATAAATTTAAATAATTCTAAAACAATATTAATTAAATACAATATCATAACTTTATAGTGTTGAAACTAAAGTTAAACATCATTTTATTTGTTCTTAAAATTATTCACTTCAAATCAAATATCAAATACAATATAATGTCTCTTAACAATAACAAGTTTGCTTGTAAAACAGGAAATAAAATAGTAAATTAATATAAAAAAGTTTTCCTCTAACCATATGTTAACTTTATATTATTTTTAATACCACCATATTTTATCTTTAATTGAATATTCAATTTTGAAAAAGTTACAACAATTAACTCTTTATATTGTGACACGTGGTGCTGAGCCATCAAATCATGAAGATGTGTCATTGTCAGGCTTCAACAGATTGACCACTTAGGTCTGCACATATTTGTCGGTATAATTATAAAAGAATTATATATATATATATATAGTCTCAACATCTCTAGTGTTGCCAACAAGGATATATGTGTGTACTAGTCACTCTCAAACCTTGCACTGCACATATAAATACAAACCTTCTAAAGTTGAGATTTGGAGTACAATTTTGTATTCTTTTTTCAAAATACTCGAATTTTCGTCCTTCGGATAAGAGCTTAAGTGTTTTTAATACATCTTTCTATTCATACACTAATTTTATTTGTTTGAGAAGTTTTCCGTGGAAGATTCTCTTTGATTATCCTAACATTAATATTAATATAGATATGTCAATTTCACTTAATTTATAAAGTTTTTCTAAAGAAAATAATTATAAAACTAAATTATAACAAAAATGTTATGGAACAGACGATGATATTTTTTTAAATAAAAAACTTGTATAAGTATAAGAATAAAAATAAAAAAAATATTATATATATAAAAATATTTATTCAATCCAAATTCAAATTAAATATAAGCAAAGAAGTTAGATTTAAATTAAGTCAATTTAAATTGGTACTATATTGGTCAATATAGAATCAGGTTAACTGAGTTTAAGTCAAGTACAGATTAGACTAGGATGAATTAAGTTATTTAGGCCTAGTCTAAGTCATACTGAGTCAAGCGGGTTAGGACAAGTTAGGTCAAACTAAGTTCAAGTCATACCAAGTTCAATTTTGGATAGGTCAAATTAAATTGAGATGATTCACGTGAAGTCAGGTTAGACCCATATTGACAAAGTTGGGTCATACTTAAGTCGAATGAAGTCGAGAAAAGATCAGGTCTTTCTAGGTCGATCTCATCAGGTGAAGATAAACAAGGTTGGATTGGTCCTATGTCAAGTAGGTTGGTCGGGTTGAGCTCAAGTCAAGTTGGTCTAGGTCAAACCAAGGTTGATAGGGTCCATTTTTTTTAGTAGAATCTAGCCAATGTCGAGTCGAGTTGAGTACGATCAACTACACACTGAGTTGAGTCAAGCGCATTCCAGAATAATCAAGTCGAGTTAATCTCGGCCTGAATCGAGTTGAGCTCAAATCAAACCAAGTTGAATAGGACCGACAGTCAAGTCGAACCAATGTCAACCTAATTTAAGTTGAGTCCACATTAGATCGAGTCAAGTTGGGTCATGTGGGGCCCAAACAAGTTAGGTCCATATTAAGTTGAGTATGATTAAGCCCAAGTTGAGTTAGGTCAACTTTGGGTTCACATTAGGTTAAGTCAAGTTAGATCCACATAAGGTCGAGTAAAGTTAGACCCACTTTAGGCTAAGTCAATTTGGGTCCACCTCAAACTTAATGAAGTTGAGTTCACCTCAAACTTAAGACAATTGCTTCCTGCACCCCCCACATTTGCTTTCTGCACACCATCAAAATATCATAATGTCAGGAACACCCTTGCTAAAATATTCAAAAGAAGAGTGGTGCAGTGGGTGTTGTTAAGTGGTGTGGACGTTCTCCGGCAACCGTGGTGGTGGGTGCTGCAAAGAAAGCTTCTCCGACAGCGTTATCGTGAGTGTGAGGTAAGTGACTTCTGTTTTCGCATTACGTAGGGGTGTAGAGTGGATATAAGGTTGTTGCAGTATTTGTATCCTGAAAATGAGTTCCAGAAAATGAATTTCGGAATGGGTTGTGGGGTGTGTGAAATGCCTTATGGAAAATGTTTTCCGTAAAAGGTTTTTGTATTATGGAAAATGTTTTCCAAAATAGGGTTTTGTATTATAGAAAACTTTTTTTGTAAAAGGGTTTTGTATTATGGAAAATGTTTTCCGTAAGAACTTTTCTTATTATGGAAAACGTTTTCTGTAAGAGTTTTTTGTATTATGAAAAATATTTTTCGTAAGAAGTTTTTGTATTATGGAAAACGTTTTTCGTAGGTACTTAACCTCACACCCCCTCTTCCGCAAAACGTTTTCCATAATGTCGAGCCATACAAGTCAGGTTAGACCTTAATCTTCCAATTAAGTTACAAATAGTAAAATTAATTAAGAACCAATTTATAATTAATGTATATATTTAGGGATTAATTTTTAATTTAAAACATTGAAGTCTTAAAAAGTATTTAGAGTATTGAAGTCTTGTAGTGGGTCAAACCCATTTTGACCTTGACCCTAACCCCACTTTATGTGAGAGCTTTAAGGGTTGAAATAAAAGGGAACATATTTTAGAAGTAAGTTCAAGTTAGTTGTTTCAATTTGACAAATATATATATTCTAAAAGACATGTATTATAATACGTCTTACTAAAGACTAACACTTAACTCAAAGATTAAGATAACTTCATTGCAATCTAAGTTTTCATATCTTAAAATGTTTATATGTACAAGAAGCTTTCAACTTCTTACAATATCATGTCTAAATCTACATGATTTAGAGTATCAGTAAAGTAAGGAAATCTCTATTAAATATAGGTGTTTTTAATTACCTAATACATATATTCAAATAATGATTTACATGTCATCCCAAGTTATGACTTCAACTAAGTTCATATCTTAAGTGTATATCGTCATAATATTTCAACAATCATCTCAATCAATACAATATCACAAAACCATCATAATATCTTGTTCTTATTGTATTGAATACTTAAACTAACAATATCTTAGATACTTAGAATTGTCACTTAAGAAAAACTACCTCATTTAATTAATATAAAAGTATGTCATTGAAGTCTCTTCGCTCAAGTTGTGTGGTGTGTCTTGTCAACGCTTGAGCAATAAACTAAACTAAAACACAATTTGATTTCACATTCCTTGTCACTCAAGCTACAATACATCGTTTCGAGAAATGTATGGTTATAGAATATCAAGAAAATAAAAAATTAAAGACTCCCTTAAAACCCTCAAGAATTCTTTACTTGAACAAGAAACATGTAAAGAAAAAAGCATAGACACAACATCTATAGAAAACATGAAAAACTCAAGAAGGGATATTTGAATTATGTTTTAATATTTTTTAATTTATTTTCATAAATATCCTCTTATACTCTTACCTAGACAATAGTTTTATAAGAAAACCAAATAGTCAATTGTTGTCTTGATAAATTGTGTTTGATAAGACACATTAAAAATAATTTTTTTAACGTGTTTACTTGTTCAAATAAAATTTTATAAATTATTTTTTTAACATTAACTCTCCCTCTTGGGTGAGTATAAACGAAAATAACATCTATGATGAAAAATAAAAAAAATATATAAATACTATTTTTTAATTGTTTCATCTAATTTAGTTAACTATATCCAATTTTCAATTTAATGCTACAAAATCGAATGTCAATATTTTGAAATATATGTGAAATGAAATTGGAAGATAAGTATCTTTTAAAAAAAAATATCTATTTAAATAAATTTTTGTGAAAATTATATCAAATTAAAAAAAAAACATTATCTATCAATATTAATAATATGACACATTTATTAAAATTTTAGAATATACCCATATGCTAAAAATCCCAATCAGTTTCCTATCAACCAAGATGAAGAAATCAAATCAAATCACTTGATTGAATAAACAAATCAATATCTGAACCTGCAAGAGATTAGCAATGGTTTCCACAGTCACAGTCTTGTTGATCCCAGTAAACTTCTCCTGACAACCCATCCTCCATCGACCTCTTCAGTCTAAGTGGGTCCACCAGTGTCCCGACTTCCAAAATCACAGGAAATATGATTTTGAATTCCCAATGGCCTCTAAAATCCACCACCTGTTTCACAGGACCGCCACCCCTGGAAATGTCCATTAAATCAAGATAAAGATAATGATATTTTTGGTATTCTGCATTGCATCATCTGAAATCCAATTCTATTTCAGACTGCTCAATCCTAAATACAAAACAAAACATCACAAATTTAATTTTGAATTTTGCAATCCAAGAAGTCTGTAGGAAAAAACATAAAGGTGTAAGAAGTAGCCGAACATTGAACATCCAAACAAGTGGCCCACCTTTATAAAAAAGAATCGATTGCATTGTTTGTGAACAAAGTGGTGTTTAATGCGGTCTTTGGTAGAGAAAAAAATGAAAAAAATAATGTAAGATTAAATAAATGAAAAATGAAATAAAATTAAAAGTTGTTTAGTTAAAAATATTAAAATGTAAAATATTCAAATACTTTTACTATATATTATTTTATTTTATTTCTACTATTTATTTATTATAATTTATTATCATTATTATTATTATTATTATTTCTCTTATCATAAAGACTAAGATTATAAAAATAAAAATATGCAAATCTCATAATTGATTATAAATTCTCTTAGTAAATTATGAGAATGTTTTAAACTAGATATTTTTAAAAAATGACAATCAACTATGATGTGTAGTAACACGTATTTTTATGATTTTATCTTATTCTTTTTCAATATTTTAGTAAAAGAAGTGATGGTTTCCCTCTAGTTTCCCTCTTTTCTTCCTACTAAACCATCAATTTTCCTTCATTCTTTCATCTTCCTTCCTCTCCTTTTTCCATCATCCAAACTCACCTCAAAATAGATACTCACCTTTGAATAAAATTTCAGTTTTGTGAATACTTATATCTACAATCTTTTAGTCCACATACTGATTTCATATAGTGCACGTTTGGATGAATTTCTTTTATGTTCTATTTAGTAGAGGGAAAATATTAAAGAAAAATAAAAGAAAGGAATGACAAATTGATGAGGAAAATATTTTTTATTTTTAAAGAACAAGTGAGAAATAAATAAAATAAGTATTTTTATTTGAAAAGAAATAAAATAAAATAAAGAAAAATAATTTTTAAAATATTATAATTATTATTATTAATAAAATTTTACTATTTAATTAAATTATTAGTATCATTAATTTTATTATCAATAGTATCTTTTTTATTAAAATGTTATTATTTTTAATTTTTTATATTTATTTTATTATTATTATTGACATTTAAAAATAAGAAGTTTGTAAACACAAGGAATTTTTGACATTTAAAAAGAAGGTTAGAAACATAATTACAATTAATATATTGTGTTAATTGTTATGTTAATATGGTATGATAGTATTATTTTATGACTTATCTTATCTTCAAATATATTGTGTTAATTGTTATGTTAATAGGATGATAGTATTATTTTATGACTTATCTTATCTTCAGGAGTGGTTCAAGGTCTAAGCAGGTGAGTGTCAAGGCCTAAAAAAAATTTAATACTCATATATTATTATAAAATAAAAACAAAATATTTAATTTTAAAATTATACTCAAAAGCTTTTAATTAAAAATTTAAAATATTTTAATTGACTTTAAGTTTACATCGTTACTATAAATATTACTTTAAATTTATATTAATACTATAAATATTATTTAATAAATAATATTCTTGAAACTTTTTTATAATAAATTAATAATATTTTTTAGAAAGGAAATCGAAATAGTCAAGGAATCCTAGATAAAACTTTCTAATTTTTTCTCTTCCCTATTTTTCAACAAATTGACATCATTTCTTTACCTATTTCTAGCAAATTGAAATCATTTCTTTATATATTTCATTATTTGACTCTTCCACTTCTCTCTTCCTTCTTCTATTATCTCTTTCATTCCTTTCTCTGTTTATTTCTTCTTCCATAATATTATTTCAATTGTTCTTCCATTTCATTCTATATTGTACATTTATGAGTCTGTCTTTATTTGGAGACTTGGAGGGGTAGATTGAGGAAGAGTTTGTGTTCACTTTTAGTCATTTTGAGTGCACCAATATCAGGGAAAAATAATATCAGATTGATGAATTGATCTTATTCTTTTTTATTTTTCATTATTGTCTAATTAATATTAAAATAAGTTGTGCATATTCAAGGAAGAGAGTTTAGAATTTATAAATTATATTTAAAGACTTACCAAAGGACAGGATTGAAAGAGAGTAGGAGGCTTGAGACTTCAAGACAAGATACTACAATCAAATTCATTGTCTTGACAATCAGGTTTTATCTTTTTAACTTAGTCTCATTTTATATACTTATAATATATTCAGTGTGATATATATTGTAGTTTTTAATCAAAAGATATGTGTATTAATATGACTATTGAACAATTAAAAAGTCTTCTTTCATTTTCCAAGCATATAGAGAAAATGAATTTGAAAATACATTTTATTTCTGCCAAAGAAATTATTTCTGAAATAGATGTAGAAATGAATGTAGAGCCTAAGTTTTTTGAAGAAAGACGAAAAAATCATTGGATGAAAATATTGAAAATGAAGTTTTGGAATCACCTTAAGAGTCATTTAGAATTGATTATTTTTTTTATATATTGTAGATAAGCAATTACCACACTCCAAAATAGATTTAAACAATTTAAAATATATGAAGATATTTTTGTTTTTCTTATTTAGTATTAAAAAATTAAAGTTATTGAGTTGTGTACTTTTGAAAGAAAAAAATACTTAAACCTTGAAAAGTATTTGAGATATGATAAATTGTTGGATCTTGATGACTTAGATTTATTTTCTAATTTAAATATCTTAAAGTAGATTATAGAATTGAAAAATGATAAACCAATTGACATTTTTAATTATATAAAAATAATAAATTCTTTTTCAAATATATATATAATATATAGAATAATGTTAACAATTCCAGTTGCTTCAGCTCAAATAAGTTTTCATAACTTAAACTAGTAAAATCTTATTTAAGATCAACAATGTCTCAATAAAAATTAAATAGATTAGCTTTATTATCTATTGAAAAAAATATTTTGAATGAAATTAATTATGATAATTTAATAGATAATTTTGTATCACAAAAAACTTGAAAAATAAATTTTAGATAAAAATATCATATTTTAATTATTTTATTACTTTATAAAAGACGTCATTTTTTTTAATTCGTGTTAGGCCTCCTAAAATGTCGAGCCACCATTGCTTATCTTAATATTACATTGTATTTTTTATTTTGAGGGGTGTGACTTTTGTTTAATAAGATGACTTTCTTTTTTTTTTCATTTTCTCTTCTAACATGTTAGATTGCGTAAGTTAATTCTTGCTACACTCTATCACTTATAAATTATCTTTAAATATAAATCTTAGTAATAAATTATAAAGGACGGAAATATGTTATTAATAATAGAACATCTTATCTATGTCATGATATACAAGGAATAATAAAAGAGATGGGTAGATTTATGATAAATCTAAAAAAAACACAATAATAATTTTAAGAGATGTATTAAAAGAATATTGGGTGTTACATTATATTTTGGACTATCATAATTTATTGTCATAAGTTATACTGGTGCAAACTTTTTAAGTCATCTTGATAAAAAGGATGGGAATAATTTGGTTATCCAAGTATAACATATCATGAATTTCTTTATCATAAAAGTTAAGTACAATGATAGTTACCCAAATATACAAATAAATTCTCTATACTCAAAAAAGAAATTTAGATATCCAGAGTTGAAAATTATTGTGTATTGTGACAAATAAAATTTTTTAGCATTACAAGGAATAACTATTCATTTGAGAAAAAAAATTTAAGAATTCAATTATAAATTTAAAGTCCCATATTAAATGGATATGAGTAATATATAAGAAAAAGAAAGTCATAGTTTTAAAGTTTGTTAGATGTGGTGTTTATGTTTCTTATATTAGTTTTGTCATATCAATGATATCAAATACTAAATATATACCAGTTTGAAGTTATCTTAGTCAAAATATAAGAAAGAGTTTTAAATATTTTGAGAGTTTTAAATTTCATCTGAAAAATAAGAATTTTTGTTTGTTGTATATTTTAAATTTATGTATTTTCTCTTCATATTCTCTACTCAACTCAAATTTAGTATTTTCTGCTCAACTCAAATTTGGTCGAAATATCATGAACTTCATTAAAACTGAAATATTGTTGGCTTGACCTAGATTTAAGTGTCAACATCTCAAATTTAGTCTTTTATAAATGCCAGCAAAGATATTTAGACTAAACTAGATCGTGTTTATTTTTCAATCAAAATTATTAGGATTATTTTATTACTATTGTTATTGATGACCTTATATTTGAGGAATTAATTTAAGTGAATTTAGAATGTGACATAGAGAATTTATTCTTCCTCAAGGACAATAAATGTTCTTTTAAAGTCTTGAGTCTTAGAACAAAATTACAATGTATTAAGTAAGGTGATCTTCTTAGTAAAATCCATTCTCTGGTCCTTGAAGTAAGGGAAACGACTTGTCCTTTTTGCTAGTATTCAGTTCTCTAAGGTCAACAGTATCAAATGAGATGTGAAAAAATCACCCGTCTCTCTTTCCTGTTCATTATTTATACGAATATGTGTAATGATTGTTTCTTAGGCAAAGGAAGGTGTGTAGTCTCTCCTTTCAAAGATATTACCTTTTTCTTACCTGCTGTGCCAGGGGAAGACGAGTACCTTCCTTTGTCAGAGATATTATCTTTTTCTGCCTGTTGTGATAGGGGAAGATGTGTAACTTCATCTGTAAGAGATATTAACTTTTTTCTGCCTGCTATGTCATGGAAAGACGTGTAGCTTCCTCTGTCAGATATATTACCTTTTGTCTGTCTGCTGTGTCAAGGGAAGACATGAAATTTACTTAACCTTACTCTCTTATGAGAGAGTGCGCTGCTCATTGGAATTTGTTCCTGTATCAGAAGTTAGGTGCTTATTCCCAATGCAAGAAAGATGGGAAGACTGGTTTGTTGGGTACTCTTGGCCTACACGTGTTCTGTAGTAAGCAGCTCGCTGGTGTGGCAGATAACTTGTTGTCTTGAAGACCGTCGAATTCTCTTATATTTGTGCAGTGTACTAATGAATGTTGTCGGCCATGCTCTCTGATGGTCGTATAGTACAGACTTAATGTTGTGTGTTTATATTGATCACTAGAGTATTATTAATTGGATGGGTGATGAAATCGAATCCCAACTTCCATATTCTACAATTTATAATCTCCTTTCTATCACTTCTTTAAACCTTATGTTATATTGTTTGTTAATGTAAATAAAATGGGAATAAGTTCAAACTAATTTCTTTGCAATATAAATGATAAAAGTTGAATTTGTGATCAAAATATATATTTGCAAGTCCTTATGGTTTAAATCCCTGACCCTATTGGGTAAATTGGTACACTTGCTGAAAAATTTCAAAATAGACTTCTTTTCCATATAAAACTTAGATATTAAATCTTAAAGCTATCGAACAAATAAATTTAAGCATTAAACATATAATGAGATCAACAACATCAAATAAACTAAATAATTGTACAAATATAAGTTAGTAGAGTATTTCAAATATGAAGATGAAGATTACAACCAATCTTAGTTACTCATGATAAGGATTACAAATATAATGCTCAAGAAAACTTAAGAAGAACATTTATTTGTACTTTGTGAAGATTAATGTTCACTTGTCTTGTCTTTTCTTTTTCGTTCTTTTCTTCCTCTAGCTCCCTACTTTTTCGATCCTTCAGCCATTACATGTTTAGGAATTAATGAACTTTCACTCAAGTGGGATATTTTTGCTTGAGTGAATCATGTACTTGACCAAGAGAAAGTATTTCATTCATGTGAAAATGATGTTGCAACAAAACTTCTCTTTTTAAATATTTTCACTTAAGCAAAAATTTTCTTGGAACACTACTTGTTCTGTGAGAGTTTGGTTGAGCTGTGAGAGTTTGGTTGAGCTAAAATGCATGGATATTTTCTTGTCATGATTGTTTAAATCTTCTCTTTGACTCTTTTTTTTCATTTATTGTGTTTTTATTAAGTTTCATTGATTTGTTTGCATTTCCTCTTCATCTCTGGTATTTAATCTTGTATACAGGCACATACTCACACTCCCACACACTTTAACACCTACAAACACATGTAAGATATCACACACACTCACCCACTCATACACATGCACTCTCACACACCCAAGAGAGATGAAAAAATACTCCAAATTTGGAGGGATTATAATCAATATTTAAAATAATTAATTGTTAAGTGTTTTTTTTGAAGTTTTGTGTTTACTTATTTTTGGCACTTATAAGTTATGTTAGTTATTTATTTTCAATTTATGTCAATTAAGGTTATTTTCAATTGCGTTAATAAAGTATTTTTTTTCGACCAATATATATTAGAGTTATTTTCTAGACAACAAAAGTTTATCTTATTCTTGGTTAATGTTAGTTAGGATTTTCCTGGCCAATGTTGGGAGGAGTACTTCTTGGTTGATGTTGATTAAGTTTTTTTTTTTTTTTTAATGTTAATAGAAGTTATTTTTTATTTACATGGTTAGGATTTTTTTGTTGTTGGTCCACTTCACTAATATTAGTTAGATCTCACCTAATGTTAGGGAGGCTATTTGTTAGAGGATCTGAATTAGAATTTTTTTCAACTGATGCCTATTGTTATTATTTATTTTATCAATGACACTAATGTTACTTTTTATCAATAGTTTATTAAGATTATTTTTCTAATATTGATTCAAAAAATTTCGACCAACATTAACTAAGATTTCTTCTAATAATGGTAGTTAGAGAATTTTTCATTTGATATCGATAAAGAGAAAAACTCAACCAGCGACTTTATAAAAATTACTCCAACCAAAATCAATCTATATAATTATATAATTATATAATTATATAATTATATAATTATGATAAACATTAACTATGAACAATCTCGACCAATATCAATGGATAAAATTTTTTGTTTGTATTAGTTGAAAAAAATACTAACAAACGTAGAAAAAACTAAGAAAATAGAGTTAGCCAAAAATCGACGCAAATAGATGAAAACAGACTCTTATACGATGAAATAACGTTGATAATGTAATAAATACTAAGTTGGTGGAAACTAGTTGAAATTAGCATTGGTCTTGAAATGGGATGCAAATATTGATAAAACATTAAAACATTATCGTTGTTACTTGTCAAAATAGTTCCATTTAATATGGCAAAACCAATTTTAACACAGGACCATTCTCAACAAAGTAAGATTTAAATAAATTTCAAAGATAAAATCAATTACAACACAGTGAGACAAACCAATTTCAACATAAAACAAATTTCAAAAATAAAATCAAAACCAATTTAAAAAAAAACCAAAATAAATTAAAAAAAAACCTACATGTTTATGATGTTATGGAAACTCCGAATGAACAAGAAACAAAAAAGCACCACTCACGCAGACTTTCATTCACCATTTATCAGTTCATCTTTATCAGAGGACCAAGGTAATCAACTTCAAACACAAGTACTAAAAAAGCTAAACACTTACTATAGTCCAAGTCATCTAGGCTGAAGATGAACCACCATGAACTGGGACCACGACGAAGATGAAGGAAGCTCCTGTGTAAAGAAAGAGACAAATGCAGGCAAAATGAAATTAAGAAAGTTCAACCTATTTTATAACCACATGCGTCGACATGCTAAAAATGATTGATTTTTATGTCGGTCAAGCCAACTCTAAAAACAACTATAATTTTTATCATATGCCAAGCTGACACAATACATTAATTTATTATTTAAATTTAAACTCCTTAGTTTAATTCCAGTTAAATAATTTTTTAAAATAAAATTAAAGAAAAAGCATTAATCTTGTCACACTATTTGCTATTTAAAATGTCTTTTAAAGTTGTAATTTCTTTGACCTAATAAAATTTCATTCTTATCTATTCTGAATTTTATTCTTCTTTTCTAATATGATATCTAATATCTCTAAAATCTAAGTCCTCAATAGAATTCATCATAAAGGGAGAAAAACAGTTATATATATAGTCAAGTGATTACACTAACAACATTGAGTCTAGATTAGTTCGTAATAGTTACGATATATTTTAATTAATTTTCACTATTGTATAATTAAAAGTCTCAATGTTTTTAGAAAAGAAAAATATAAAATTATGAAGAAAAATTACATTACTCTACGATTAATTTAATATTTTTCATTCTCACTTTTCATTTGCAACGTATTTAATTATTTTAATAAGTTATGCATTATATAGCGTATCGACTAATCTATTCAATATATAATTATTTGCTAACTTACGCCGGTCATCAGTTTCTCGTCCATATTACTTTAACTTAAGTTGACCGACTATTAGCCGGTCAGAATTGGGACAAATTAGTCAAAGCCTTTACTCTTTCTTGGTCATGTAAGTACTGACAAGATAGACACGTGGCAACTATAAGCTTAGACACCTTAGCGAGATCCATCTAGAATCCTGTAAATAGAGAGATAAATCTAAAAAACAAAATACTGTTACTTTAATTTTGTTTATCTTATATTATTTAGACTATTACTAACTTGAGCGTCTGACTGCATAACGTCATCCTTTCATAATCGTGAATATTTGAAAAAACATTGAAAATGTGTCACTGAAGCCTAAAAGCTATTGGAGATAACCAAATACCTCTTGATTGTTAGAGCTATACATGGGAACGAGAAGTTTTTTTGAAAAAGTCATCCTTCATGTAAATTCACTTTTTTTTATTAAATTATTCATTTTGTATAAATGCTCTATATGTAATATATTGACTTGTGAGTTCCTTCAATATAGCTTTTGTCCACTCTATAAAGTAAGCAATAGCTAGATTTGAAAAATATCCGCTACTGACCATAAAGTACACATAAACATTGAATTTTTGCCAAAACTATCACCAAACCGCTTCTGTTTTTGTGCCCAGGCTTATCATCCTAGTCATGTTCTGTTCATTCGTCCTTCACACAATTAATTCAATAAAATTTTCTTCATTAATTTGCTCATTTTGTAAGAATTTTCTTTTTATACAATAGCCATGAAAATTGTATATTAACAATAGTTACAAGTTAATTTAAATGTGATTGGTCATTATTATACAGGTCTACAATATTATTATATATAATACTTTTTAATCAGATGATAGTATAACAAAGTTATACGGTTAGTACACTATTCAATTTTTAACTGTAAAATCAATTTTAAAGCTAAGTAAATTCTTTTTAATAAAGACATTTTTAATGTTTACATTAGAAAACATTTCATAACTATGATGCTTAACTTTTAAATAATAAAAATCAGACGAAACAAATCTAGGGTCTTCCCTTCCTCTTTTTATATATTTAGCCTTAGATTTTTCTTTTTTGATTAAAAATGTTTTACAGCAAATTATTTTATTTTATTTTTCTTCTGTCCATGTATTAAAAAATAAAAACAATTGATTGATAATGATTTGTATATAGAAAACAAATATGTGAGACGGAGGTACCTAAAAAAGAAATTACACAGAAATTGATACAGATATTTCTTTTGCCATAGTTTTAGGCCACATGAGAAAAGTCTTCTCTTTGAGTTACATAGCCATTTTCTTATGGACCAATTCAGAATGGACTTTGACTTGGGAGTCTCAAGTCTCTAGAGTTTGCTTAAAGCAATGTTTCAATGGAACTGCCTTTGCAAATTGTTCATTCACAATATTTTACTTTTCTTCTCTCCAATAATGTGTCTGTTAGTGTTGAACTTGTTTCAAAGAAACTGCACCAGTTTGTTCAAGTTTTTTATTTGCTACTTCTATAATTTTTCACAACCACCACTTTATGATTTTTACTATAAAAGAGACATAATATATTCTTTTCCCACAACCAACCTCTCAGGTCGCATTTATTTATTACTGAATTAATCCTTTTCACATAAACAAGTAACATTTTCCACTCAGGTACAGTGATGCATCATGGTCATTCCTGTGTTCACATTTCTCACAATTGCCAATACTATTGACAATAAAATAATCACCTAGAACTATTGCAAAAGCCTAAGCAATTTACGATCCATGTTGTTTTTGCCTTTGGTTTATCAATCACTATATATTTATGTAGCTGAAGTGCATAGTTCTTGAGAAGTTTCAACTAGAAGAACCTTATGTCTTTTATGAGGATCATTTTTCTATGCTGTCATATACTAGTCTATCTTTCTGAAATTTCATTGGCACTTGACTCCATTTCTCAAGACCTGTTCCTAAGTGATGATGGTAACAACACCACCTTGGTTTCGAAAGATGGAACCTTTGAACTTGGATTCTTCACCCCAGGAAATTCCCAGAAACGTTACCTGGGGATTTGGTACAGGAAAATCCCTATTCAAACTGTGGTTTGGGTTGCAAACAGGCTCAGTCCAATCAATGATTCATCTGGCATCTTGAGAATGAACACCAGCACTGGGAACCTTGAGCTCTCACAGAGTGGCAAAGTTGTTTGGTCTACAACCTCTTTGAGAAAAGCAGACACCCCAGTAGCCTTTCTCTTAGATTCTGGCAATCTAGTGCTAAGAGATGAGAAAGATGCAAACTTTGAGGCCTACTTGTGGCAGAGCTTTGACTACCCTACTGACACTTTCTTACCTGAAATGAAGTTTGGTTGGGACTTGAGAACTGGTATCAACAGGAAGCTAACAGCTTGGAAGAGTCCTGATGATCCATCTCCTAGTGACTTCTCTTTTGAAATGGTGCTCAACAACTATCCTGAAGCATACATGATGAAGGGCAGCCAAAAGTTCTACCGAAGTGGACCATGGAATGGCTTGCATTCAAGTGGTTCACCACATGTTAAGCCCAACCCCATTTATGACTTCAGGTTTGTTTTCAACGAAGCTGAAGTTTACTACACATATAGCCTTAAGAACTCCTCTGTGCTCTCAAGGTTGGTGCTGAATGGAACAAGCTACGTTCGTAGGAGGTACATCTGGATTGAATCAAAGCAAATATGGGAGGTCTACACTTCAGTGCCACTGGACTTATGTGACAGTTATTCCCTTTGTGGAGCCAATGCAAATTGTGTTATATCAGATTCACCTGTGTGCCAATGTTTGAAAGGGTTCAAGCCTAAGTCCCCTCAAGCATGGAGCTCAATGGATTGGTCTCATGGATGTGTCCGTGATAAGGAATTAAGCTGTGAGAACAAGCACATGGATGGATTCATCAAATTGCCTGAGATGAAAGCGCCTGACACTACACATAGTTGGCTAGATCAGACAATTGGGCTAGAGGAATGCAGAGCCAAATGCTTGGATAACTGTTCTTGTATGGCTTATGCAAATTCAGATATCAGTGGAGAAGGAAGTGGTTGTGCCATGTGGTTTGGTGATCTAATTGATGTTAGACAGTTTTCTGATGGAGGCCAGGATGTATATGTTCGAATGCATGCTTCAGAACTAGGTAGGAACTAAACTTTGCCACCTTTTAGTCCTTCAAAATTTCTCAGCTAGGCTACATATTCATCTCAGAATACTTATGCCACACCTTCTGTAAATTTGTGATCAAATTCAATTAGAACACACCGGTGAGGGCCACAAGAAGGGAGGAGTCCTGGTGTCAGTAACAACTTCTTTGGCCGTGGCAGCAGTTTCTGGTATTCTAATAATACTTGGCTTGTGCTATAGAAAGAAATCACGAGCCAATGTGAAAGGTAAAATTCACATTTCTGTTCCTCTTCTCATGAGGGAAAAACAGTATCTGAATTGCTTACTAATGTTGTAGTATTGTATTAGATGTATGCATATTTTATTTCCCAGCCATACAGTGATCCACAACAAAAGCCTTAGATAACAGCGTGCAGGTTCAACTATTGCCAATTTGGTTCACCTTCCTTAGTCAATAACTGCGTGCTAAATGATAAGTTTGTGGAAATCAGTTTGAAATAACAGGAAAAAATGATACTAAAAAATTTTGTCGGGCTAATATGTTGGGAAAGGTAAATCAAAATGACCTTTTACTCTTGTTGTCTCAAAATTAACTTGGTTAAAATTGAAACACTTTTTTCTGTGCATGTTTTCCTAATTTCTTGCATCCACTTGAAGTTACTAGCTCTCTCATTTCCTTTTTCTTTGCATTAAATTTTATTGTATGATATAGGATATAGTATTTTTTTTCATTGTATGAAAAGATTAAATTTTATTGCATTCAAAAAGTTGAAAGACGTTTGCTGCAATGCTTCTCAGTTATCACAATCTAAAACCAACCACTTATACTTTGTCAGAGAGATCAGACTTCAGTTTCAAATCATATGAAAACAGTGGAATGGAAGTGGGTGATATGGACCTACCAGTTTTTGACTTGTCAACTATAGCCAAAGCCACTAACAACTTTACACTCAAGAACAAAATTGGAGAAGGTGGTTTTGGATCTGTATACAGGGTAATTTGCTTATAGATTATTATGACATTAAGAATTGGGAAATAAAATGAACAATTCTAAGACATGATCATCTGAAAATTTAATCTTTCAGGGAACTCTAGCAGATGGGCAGGAAATTGCTGTGAAGAGGCTTTCAGAAAGCTCAGGACAAGGATTGACCGAATTCAAGAACGAAGTAAAATTGATTGCAAAACTTCAACACCGCAATCTTGTAAAGCTTCTTGGATGTTGCCTTGAAGGAGAGGAAAAAATGTTGGTTTATGAGTACATGATAAATGGTAGCCTGAACTCATTTATTTTTGGTATGGATCCAACCGAGGAATTGTGTATTTATGTAGTTAAGATTAATCTCATGATAGAATATCCCCTAACCGCTTAGAATAATTTTTAACAGCATATAATCAAATTGATTTTGTTTTCTGATGGAAATCTGGCAGATCAGGAAAAAAGTGAGGTACTAGACTGGTCAAAGCGCTTCAACATTATATGTGGAATTACTAAGGGCCTTCTCTACCTTCATCAGGATTCCAGGCTAAGGATTATTCATAGAGATCTCAAAGCAAGTAATGTTTTACTTGATAATGGGTTGAACCCCAAAATTTCAGATTTTGGCATGGCTAGAATATTTGGTGGAGATCAGAAAGAAGGAAACACTAGGAGAATAGTTGGTACTTAGTAAGTGAATAAATGCTCTTCCAGTATGTTATGAGTTTCAATTCAAGTAATGAATTAACAGTTTTCATTTAAAAATATGTTCTGCAGTGGATACATGGCACCCGAATATGCAACTGATGGGCTATTTTCAGTGAAATCTGATGTTTTCAGCTTTGGAGTTTTATTGATGGAGATTATATCTGGGAAGAGAAGTAGAGGATATTATGATCAGAGCCACAGCCAAAATCTCATAGGCCATGTAAGTAACTAGAGACAAATTGTAAATTCACATGCATGAAATAGGCTTGTATCCTTTATGACAAGCAATTTTAATGTCTTTCAGGCTTGGGAACTCTGGAAAAAAGGAAGACCACTAGAACTGGTTGATAAAAACATAGAAAACTCCCCTTTTCAATCACAGATATTGCATTGCATTCATGTTAGTCTCTTGTGTGTTCAACAGAATCCAGATGATAGGCCTGGAATGTCTTGTGTGCTGTTAATGTTAGTGAGTGATGTTGAATTGCCTGAGCCAAAACAGCCAGGATTCTTTGGCAAATATTCAGGTGAAGGAGACTCCTCCACAAGTAAGCAGCAACAATGTTCTACAAACGAAATAACCATTACCTTGTTAGAAGCCCGTTGATACAATATTTGCTAATCACATTCATCATCTACCTTGTATAGATGCATAATATTTTGTATCATTAGAAATTAACTCTAGATCAAGGACTATATTCACTCACTCTTTCTCTTCCTTCTTCTGAGTGAAGTTGTGATTAAACATACTAACATTGAAAGGGAACACTAAAAGCATGGTAGCCTGTAAAGAGCTGAAAATATGATATCACAAGAAAACAATAAAAGGGTCATAAAAGTAACCAAGAAATCAAATCGTGGTTTGCAACTTTTCGTACCTTAAAGTTGGTCAGACTTTTGCATCCAAGAAAATGATACCAGGAGTTCTATGTAACTACTGGTCTTGTTTGAGAAGATATAGCAACAATTTTTTAGCATAATTTGTTCACTCATTCATCATCTTTTATGTTTCTCTCTTTTCTATTTGTTAAAAGAACCAAAAATTTGGCTACGTTGAGATAACAGAAACTATGCTGCTTCAAAATTACTGACTTTTGAACTAAGCTATAAAAAGTCTGAAATCAAGTTCACTCATCCTTTTCTAGAAAATCAAATATTACTCATTAGTGTTTCCAAGAAAACTCTTATTTTTTTCATGTAACTTTCTGAAACAAGAAAAAAAAATGTTAATTAACCTGAAACAAGTGTTTCCAAACATGTTTCTAATGAAGCTATCCTGCAAAAACTATCATTATTAGCTTGTGCATTTGGTCTCAAACGAAACAATGGCTCTTTTCAGCATTATAGCTAATTTCTCAGCAATCACATCAAAGGTTTTGATAGCCTGGTTCTGTATCTGAATGAAACTAAACCGGAAAAAGATCAAAAGAAACAGTGAAACGAGAAGTTCAAACAAGTGTTCTTAGTTGGAAAATTATTTGCAACCTCAAATCCTTTGAAGTAATTGTTTTCCAAGTGTGTTTGACAGAGAAGGAAAAAGGAATGGAAGTAGGTTGGTGAAAAAATATTGGACTTGTGAACCTTTTGAAGAGAGACATGAGATAGAATTGGTATTAATGAGTAAAAGAAAAAACTCTAATAACAGATCAACACACTGATTCCAACTCAAACTTTAGCTTAACTTTTTACATATTTTAGACTCACTTTAATTTCATAACATTTTCCACACTGTGATTTTAGGATTGGGCAGTGTGTTCAAGCCTAAAAAAAGAATTTTCCTTTGGCAAATTAGATTTGAATTAGACTTTTATCATCCTATTAACACAAAAGTTAGCCACCCCATAATCCCCCCACAACTTTCTATAAACCAGTCAACCTTAATAATCAAATGCAATGTGGTAAACTAAAGTTGTTATCCTTTACTCTTATCTTATTTTTGCTTATATCTTATTTTTGTTTATATCTTATTTTTGCTTAGTGTACTATAGGAATAACCAACCGCCATCCAAATTATATTACACTTACATCATTTAAGTCATTCAGTATGTTCTTTCACAAGTTGATCGAGATAATCTCGGTTTTGACTTTAAATATCTCTCCCACTGACCTGTCACTGACAGGAATCACGTGACAACTCATCATTTAGAAAATAAAAAAAGCACAGATAAAAGACTTTTAGTAAATTGAGCCTACTGTGTAAACATCTAAGATTCATGAGAAAATCTATAAATAAAAAGATAATCCTCATATATAAGATATTGTATATTATTATTGAGATCATCACTAACTTGATCATCTGAATGTCTATTAACACTTTTAAACATTTAAATAACAATGAAACCTGGAACTTAAAACTAGTGAGAGACGCGAAGACTTGACGACTATTAGGACTTATTACTGGTGTTGGAAGAACACTTGGTATGCAAATAACTTCCAATTTCTTCAAAGTGGGCCTACAACTTCATGTATCTCTTAATTTCCCCAAAGGTGACGTCAAAAAGAGTGCATAGACAAGAACTTTTAGCATTTTTTCTCCCTTGATCAACAAAATGATGTAGAAATGCAAGAGCCTTCATTATACAAAGACAATTAAAAGGTGAACAGTGGCCACTTGTCAGCTTTCCAACCTTCATGCTTAGCAAGGACGCCAATACTTGCTCAGCTCTTTCATGCACTTTACAGTTAATCCCTTTGAATTTGTTGTGTTAGAAACGCAAATTTAAACGCCACGTCCACACTAAAACATAGCCCAAAATTGACCTGCACCTCAGAAAATAAAAGGTAGCTTTCAAGAGCAAATAAAGAGAAAGAGAGAGAGAATCAAAAGTTAGAAACAGAATATGTAAGAGTTAGGGGGCAAAAAGTCTCCCCACTAGGATGCTGTTTTTATCATGTTGAATTAGGTGTTATCCATCTTTCAAGGGTCCAATCATAAGTACCCCAAAATCTTAGCTGATTTGCTCTTACCTTATACATCTACATTACAACAAAAGCAACATTTTATTTACAGTTTTATTTAATTTTGATGAAAATAAAAAAAGAAAACTGAATGTTAATTGTTGATAGGATAGAAACAAATGAACAAAATACATTTGAAAATTTTGTGGAATTTAATATGAAATAAGAACAAATATAGAGATATAAGTATGAACAAATGAAAAATAATAGAGTTCTAACGCTTTTTAAATTAATTATTTTTGTCTTTTCCATAATTAAATCAATAAAATTATTCTTTTCTCGTCTTCTTTTCCCTTTTTCCTCTCTACCAAACAATCCATAAAAGAGATTAAAAGTCCTTTTGTTAGATGATTTTCATTAACTTTTTTTACTTGCAAAAGTTAGATCATTTTCAATTACAAATACAGTTGGTTTAAAAATAATTTTAAATAAAAAAAGTTAGTGAGAAAAATATATTAAGTCTTAATATGAAGAATTCTTGATATAATCAATACTAAAAGTTACAAAATGAGTCAAGCATTGGCACTAGCAACCTCGATACTGAAGTAATTTTTCATAATCATTATATATTTATATACAATGTTTAATATATATAATATTATATGACTCGTAAATTAAAATGAATAATGTATTTAATTGTTTTATACATAGGAAATTATTAAAATTGATTTGAAAGAGTCTGGAGAAAATGGTTAAAAGGTCGTTTCGTTGTCGGGGATAGTGATCTGACGTACAACAGAGAATATTAATTTGACTATATATATGCACTAACAAAAATTCAAGCAGCTATGAATAGAAGTTTATATATATATATATATTGTTTGACCGATTACCGTTAAGAGATAAGATAAATTCATAGGAATTATGTCCTAAGTTTTAAATTATTGTTATTAAAAGAGCTGAGGAAAATTAAGCTATTATTTAAAAAAATTAGAAACTGCATAAAACTTTACTTAATATTAGCTCCCATTTTGTAAATTTTTTTAACACAGTTAAGTCTCCAAATTTAAATATATAATCTACCATTGTTAAAAAGGTAAAATAATCATAAAAAATATAAATGAGTAATAAAATTCATAATATTACTAATATAATGTTTATATATATATATATATATATATATTCATTTATTTTAGGTGTTAGGATCAATTCATAAAAAGAGTTATGTCTTAAATTTTTAAATTATTGTTGTTAAAATAACTGAGAAAATTCAGCCATTATTAGAAAAAGAGATTTGAAAATTTCAAACTTTACATAATTAACTACTATCTTACTTGTAAAAGTTTTTAACAGAATTAAGTGTCCAAACTTAGATAAATAATCTACCACTACTAAAATGGTAAACTAACCAAGAAAAAAATGTAAATGAGTGATGAAATCTACAACATTATTAATATATATATATATATATATATAGTTCTTATTTACCCATTTATTTCTAGGTGATAAGATGAATTCATAAAAGAAGTTATGTCCTAAGTTTTAAGTTATCGTTGTCAAAGGAACTTAGGAAAATTCAGCCATTATCAAAAAAAAAATTAGAAACTTTATAAAAGGATTTATCAATAAATTATGCTAATTCATAATTATGATTCATTATATATATATATATATATATA
>Ga0209700_100537_pt1 | contig 72278 bp, 41 predicted proteins | sample SiratroredBW_FD_187528 | JGI IMG/M metagenome (GOLD analysis project Ga0209700, IMG submission 187528) | Root nodule microbial communities of legume samples collected from California, USA - Siratro red BW (SPAdes) (version 2) | ecosystem: Host-associated > Plants > Roots > Nodule | place: USA... | reverse complement strand
TAGTTTTTGAAAAAAAAAAAACATATGCAAGTTATTCGTGTGTTTATTTTTAACTTACATTATAAGTTCAAGTTTAGGAAGTAAAGAAACACTTATGTAAGGAACTATATAGTTTTAGGAAAAAGTTTAACTTAATTGAAGGATAAATATTTTATTGTTTAAAAATTATATATTTAAAGCACTTTATTTTTCCAGAATATAAAATCTTTTAATTTTTTATAATATATTTAAAGTAATTTATTTTTTTTAGAATAAGAAAATATTACTTCTTTATAATATGTTTAAAGTAGTTTATTTGTTTAGAATATGAAATCTTTTATTTTTCAATAATATTTTAAAGTTTCTTTTTTCATCCACGATGTTTGAGATAATTTGACTTTATCTAGTTTGTTTTTGAGTAAGTTTTTTTTTTTTTCAAAAATTAATTCTTTGTTTCTCTACATATAGGATTTATAACTGGTATGTTTTGTTTATGGATTATCTATCTTAGGGTAAGTCAAGACTATCTGTTAAATTCTATAATAGACTCCTGTTAATTAATTGTATTCTTCTTATTGTTGATTTCATATTTGATTTATGGGTTATTTATTTGAGTAATGTATAATTTTTGCATATACCGTTTAGATAATTTATGTTTTTGCCTAGAAAATTAGAAGCGATGTTGATGAAAGAGTTTATAGCCAAATTTTTCTAACTATTTTTTAAATTGGGAGTTTTTATGCCATTTTTGCTCATCAGATCATAATTTTGCTATGTCATTTGGTAGAAAAATATAAAACTTAACTTTTATTTATTATTCGCATGTTTTAAATAGTTGTGTTGTGTGCATAGCTTTTGTTTATCTTAAAAGATATATTTATGCATACTAACGTAATCTGAATAATATTATGTGAAAAGTGAGAATATATATAATTGAATAAAATTTGAGAATAATTGTGAAATATTTTGTAATTATTAAGAGGTAAAATTATATTTTTCTTAATTTGTAAGAACAAATTTCGTATTAATAAATCATGAATAAATTTATAAAAGATTAAAATATTACCTTTGATACAAAATCATAAGACGATAAATTTGTTAATCTTTGTTTTCATATATTATTTATTTATTTATCTATATTCAATACCTCACTTTCAATTCAATTTTTAATTCTTAACAAGTGTGTTATATAGTGTAAATATTTAATTATGAAATGTGCTATGGAATATATAAACTTTTAATTGTATAAACCCTAAATATATTATAGTTCGATCATATCTTTCGTATGGATATTGAATCTTTTACAAACTTTTATACATTCAAAAATCAAGATAAAAAAATGATATAATATATCTCACAAGCTTTATCTAGATATATGATGATTTTATATTGAAAAGTGATTTTTAAACTTAATTTAACTTAAAAAAAACAGCTTATATTAAGATGAGATTTGAATCTTATCAAAATAATTTTTAACTATAATTTAATCTCATCAACATGAGGACATTGTATCTCATATCTTCAAATTTAACATACTTTTCCAAAAGTTATTTTTAATGTTATCTTTTATATTTTATATGAATACTGGGTAATGAAATAAGATATATGGTAATAAAAGTACGATATAAAAGTTGTGCATATTGTTTAAAATTGTAGTAACTTAATCATTAAAATATTATTTTTTTCCTGCATTTTTTTCTTAATTTTGTTTTTTATAGGTTATAATTGTATTTTGATTGGGTATTTATAGATATTCTAAAGATATTTTTAGAAAATTTTATTTTATATTTTCATATATTATATAAATAAAATATGTAAATATTATTAATAATATTTAACTAGTAATTTTGGTAAATTATGTTTTTTTTTTATTTTGGGTGTTACAATTTACAATTTCAAACACGGAATATAATTTAAAATTTCAAGAATTAAAATGTCATAAGTTTAAAATTTTTAACTTTAGGTCCAAGACTAGAGTTACCTTGAATTATAATTTCAAATACTGAAATGAGACATGATAGTTGTCTGATGCACATGTGATGTGATGTGCCATAACAATTGAAGTGTATAAAGTGCTGGACACAAATTTTTAGTGGATTTTTTTTAGTTTTGTTGAATGTACCAACTAAATTGACAAAAAGTGAGAGTTTCAGTGATTAAATTCATCATTATAGTAGTCAAATAATATATATATATATGCTTTATAATTGTTATTATTTATCATAGAAAGTGAAAAACTGTTGGTATTGTATAATTAAAATAAATACATAAAAATAATTTTAATAAAATTTATTAATATTGTTTACAGAAAAATTAAATTTATATAAATACAATAATTATCAACATAAGAAATCCAAATAATTAAAATTCAATCATATTTTCAATTAATAGCTTTAATTATTGTCATTTTAATCATAACAATAAAAAGTGAAATTTTGAAATAGAGCAACGATAGTTTGTTATCCTCGCGAAAGGAAAAAGATTTATGATAAATTATTACATTTAGAAAAATAGAAACGATTTAACCTCAATTTTGGAGAAGATAAGATAGTTTAAATCAAAAAAGAGATTGAATCATTCAAATGAATATGCATGTTAAAAGTATAACGGTAAAGGATAAATATATGTTATCTGATATAATTTATCCCCCAGTAAACAAAATAAAGTTTGCTATGAGAGACAAACTAATCTAATTAAAAAGAATAGCTAAACATTTCGAACGTATGGAAAGGGTTTATAAATTCTACTTTTTATAAATTTTTTATTTATTTATCTGTTATATTTTAAGTTTATAAAACACGTCCTATATCATGATTTAAGTTTAGATAAATATATTTCTCCATTTTTAGTATAACTAACATATTTTGATACAACATTTACATGGAAAATATTCTTATTTCTGATTATGATTACTGTATTACTCCACATAAAAAAATTTAATATCAAAGATATTTGTTTACAATATCTCACAAAAAACTTAAGTCATATTTGACAAAACTTTCAGTTAGCTTTTAGATTATTTTTACTAATTGAAAAGTTTGTTTAGTCTAATTGTGTTGCGTAAATATGCATTTTGTAGTAGTATCTTACGTCATTTGAGACACTAATGTTTTTTTAGAAGTGTTATTTTATTTTTTTCATATTTATTCTCTTTGTTATTTTTAAAAGATTTAATAATTTTTCTAATTATCTTTTTTTTTTAAATAAGACAGGTTATTTATTTATTTCTTTCTATTATCGTTCTTTTTTATATTATATTATTTATTTTATATTACATTATTTTGAATAGTTATTTTATTATTTTAATATTATATTCCAAGAAAATGTTAATGATAAATTTAATTATTTTATTACTTTTTCATAGTTTTATGTTGAACTATTTATTCTAACCAGCAATTAATATAATAAAATAACTTATAAGTACACATTATTTTGATTTAATTTATAAATTTTGTTTATAAATATTTTAAAATATGGTATAAGATTATTATTATTATTATTATTCTTATTATTATTATGTGTAATATGAAAATATATAATGATTGAAACTAAAAAATAAGTGATTAAAATAATTAATTAAAAAATTCAAGAGTTAAAAACAACTTTTTAAGAGCTCTTATAAACACATCAAAGTATATTTTTGATCATAAAATATATTTTGTGAAGCAAGAAGAACATATCTTATAACAGAAAAGAAAATCACATGAAAATGAATACTGAAAGCTGGTTGGTTGATGGAGCACTTGTTCATCAATGACATGAGCATATAGCATAAAGCTGATTCGGTTACTTGGAAGATTGGGCTAATCATTCAAAACCATATCTATTCACCAACCCTACACGAACATAACATAACATAATAAAGCTTGAATTTTAAGGAGAGAAGAAGAAGAAAAACATGATTGTTCTTGCATCAAACATAGTTTGTTGGTCGTTAGTTTGGCAGTCATGTTCAAGAACAACAACACAGTACATTGTCTTTGTCTTAGGCTTAAAAAAAACGACATAAGATGATGTATATGTATAGTTATGTCTTTCTTCTCAGCTAATTCCAATATCTATCAACATTGAAGTGGAAGCAAAGAAACAACAATGGACCCAACAAATCATCCTCAAATATTACTTACACCCTCTCTTCCAAATCCATCATCAAACAATGGATTCCGATTTCAGCTCCACCGTCGACACCTCTCGTCCCTTCACCTCCGTCAAAGAAGCCGTCGCCATATTCGGCCAACGCCTCCTCCTCGGAGAACTCTACTCTCCAAAGCCGTTTTCATCGGACACTCCGGTGAAGAGACCATCTCCATCTCCGTCTCCATCTCCACCACCGATGAAAACTCACCAAGACAATGTCCAACTCGTTGATGTGATAAAGAAGCTGGAGGCAGAGCTTGAGAAAACGAAGGTGGAGCTGAAGCTGCTCAAAGAAAGAGGCAGCGAAACGGAGGTGGCGCTGGCAACGCTCAACGCCGAGCTTCACAAAAACATGTCCAAGTTGGCTCAGGCTGAGGCCGCAGCCGCCGGGAAGGCCGCCGCCGCCACGCCGACCAAGACGGTGAGGTTTGAGATCAGCGAAGAGGGGAAGAACAGAAGGGAGGTGGCGAGAAAGAAAGAGGAGTCACGAAGCTTGGGTCATATTCTGAGTCTGGGAGAAAACGACCACCTTTTTGGAAGCAAAAAAACGAGGAAACAGAAACCTATTATCCCTCTTGTTGGGGATTTCTTTTTCAAGAGAAAATCATCTTCCACCACTCATCATCACAATCCTCTTTATGCTTCTCCTTTCTAATATCTATCTATGCTTGTTTTCGCCATGCCCATGTCTTTCTTCCATTCCTCTTCTTGTCTTTTCTGTTTGTAAAAATTGAACTTGTTATGTATCCACGTAACACTAATACTTCTCACACCAAATCTCATGCAATACATTTTTTTTTTTTTGGATTTGTTTGCGACACTGATTGTAAAGAGTTTGGTTAATTTGATTAATATTATTAACTTTAAGCAAGGTTTTAAAAAGAAAAGAAGAAATCTTTATTATCTCAAACGTATCTCTTTTATATTCCGAAAATGAATGATCAGACCCTTTAAGTTTTTTCTGCTACGCCCTGTAATGATGTCCAAAAAGGATTCAAAATAGAGAGCCATGATTATTTTACTGAAAATTTGAGAATATTTAATTTAATTTAATTTAATTTTCTCAGATAATATGATTATCCTACCATAATTATATAATAATACAAAATTAAAGTGATAACTGAGATGTTTTAACATGGTATAGAGTTTGACCCTTTTATAGTAGGTTTTAGAAAGCTCGAAATTCTTCATACACCTATCCTTTCTTTCTGAATAAAAAAATTAAATAAATTATACGTCTCTTAAACTTTTTATATCTGAAATTGTATAATTTAAAATATAAAAATTATATTTCGATTGGAATTATATAATATGAAAGGATATTTTTGGTATTTTTAAAATATGACGGTGCAAGAAGAATTCGTGGAGGTGCAGAAAGATGGACTTAGATAAGAGGTCCAAAAAGGAAGGAAGCAGGATGAAGAGCCGTAGCGTATTTTAATTTTAATTTATTTAAAGAATGAAATAACGTTATTTATTCGATGACAGAGAGAAAGATTTGTGGAAGAAAGAAAAGAAATCAAAGAGAAAGAAGAAAAGATTTTTGCGGGAGAATCAACGAAAGGTTAGTTAGGTGGAAGAAATTGTTTGTGAGGAGAAAGAGACAGCAGAAGGATGCAAGTTGTGGTGCTGAATACTCAATCCTGCTGCGGAGCCCCACAACCTCCTTCGTCTTCTCGTCCCTTCGTTTCCAATAAGGTTCTTTTTTTCTCCCTTTCCTTAGTTTTGGGAATTATTATTTTGGAATAGCCCTCTTATTTTCTAGCATCTTGTTGCAATTTTTGCTTCGCAGGGAACGAGGTTCTTCGGTGGCCATGCTTCTTTCAGGAGGAAGGGCAACGTCATGCGTTCTTCTGTTCGGATTCATTTACCGCGCTCTACACGTAGCCTTGGTTAGTCTCTCTCAAAATCTGCACTTTTCTATACCCTTTCAATTGAATTTTCCAGATTCAAATCTCTATACCTGGATGGATTACAATTGCTGACTTTCTAAATTTCAACGTAATACGCAAATGCTTCTCTATGCAATCATATTTAATCCTAGTAAGTTGAAAATGTAATCTACTTTGAGAAAATTAAAATACAAAATATTTTCGTGCCACCTTAGTTTGTCTGTTGTTGTAATAATACTATGTAAAATATAATTGGAGAGAATAATTTATGCTTTAGTGATTTGCTGATTTCGTAGAGCTGGAAAGTGATTGCATATCATAATATCCCATATTTTTAAGTATAAATATTAATAATGATTTTATCTTCAACAATTAAAAATTCCATATAATTGAATAAGAATAAACGCACTTTCAAAAAATCTCCTCTTTGCCTCACCTAATTTATTTCTTAAAGCTTCATATTTGACTTTCGGGAGAGCTTTTCTTAAAATATCTGCACTTTGATCTTTAGTCGTATGGTAAAGTAATTTGACTTCATCTTCTCTTTGTTCTTCTCTTAAAAAAGAGAACTTGGTCTTGAAATGCTCAGTCTTGCCATGAAAAACAGGATCATTTGAAATGGAAATTGCTGCTTGATTATCAGCTAGAATCCATGTAGGTTTCTTTTGTTTTTTATGTAAATCAGCATGTATATGCCTTAACCAAGTAGATTAATTCACTGTTGCAGTGGCTGGCACATATTCTGCCTCTGCCGTACTTTGAGCCACAGTGTCTCGTTAATATACATGTACCAAAGCCAAAACAATAATCTAGTGTGCTTTTCATGTCATCAATAGAGTCAACCGAATCACTATCATAATATCCTTGATATTTAAAAGTTTGAGAGTGACTGAGCTTAATGCCATAACTTATAGTTCCCTTAACATATCCCACAATCCGTTTGACAGCTTGAGAATGGAGCTCACTAGCACAATGCATAAACCTTTAAAGAATGTTACTTAAAACACGATCTTGTTGCAGTGAGATACATTAGGTGACCAATTATACTTCTGTAATGATATTCATCTAACTTATTGGCAGCACCATCTTTGCTTAATTTTTCATTTTGGTTTAGGGTTTAGCAATGCTTTTCTTCAATATTTCTTTTGCATCTTTTTTTAACATATAAAGACTCCATTTTTTTTCTTGCTTTACCTCCATTCGCAGAAAAATTGACATTAAACCAGCATCTGCCATCTCAGACATGTCGAGCATTTCACCTTTGAACTCCGTCACTAGTTTTTCATTAGTGCCTGGTACAGAGAGGTTACACAAACAAAAACTATAATTAAATCACCTGACATTTTCACATACGTATTTTCACTTGGACTTAATAAGTCCAAGTTTTTGAAGATAATCATCAATTCTGTCATACCAAGCCTTTGGAACTTATTTAAGACCATAGTAGGCCTCCTTTAGGTTGTAAACCTTGTCTTCTTCTCCCTTGACTTGAAATCCCTTTGGTTGCTCCACAAATATCTCCTCTTGCAAATAACCTTTTTAAAATGTAGGTTTTTCATCTAAATGGTGAATTTTCCAACCTTTGCGTGCAGCCAAAGCAAGCAGTATTCTGATTGTATAAAAACAAATTGAATAAAGAATACCTATGTTGCATTTATTCTAAAGCACAATTTCAATAGCTTCTTTTAATTTCAAATTCAGCTTCAGGTTTTTTCTTTATATGACAATTGGGAAACCGAATCTCATGTTAATTTTATGCTTGTACAGCAGTAAAGTGTGTTGCTACTCCGAATCCAGCAGTGGAGCTGCCATTAACTGCTGAAAATGTAGAAAGTGTATTGGATGAAATTCGACCGTATCTCATTGCTGATGGTGGAAATGTGGCGTTACATGAAATTGATGGCAATGTTGTGCGGTTGAAGCTACAGGGAGCATGTGGTTCGTGTCCGAGTTCTGTTACAACAATGAAAATGGGCATTGAGCGTCGATTAATGGAGAAGATGCCTGAAATAGTGGCCGTTGAACCAATAGCTGACGAAGAAACTGGTCTTGAGCTAAATGAAGAAAACATAGAGAAGGTTAGTTCTGTGTTCTATCAAGATGATGTATATACTTCACTGGTTCTTCTGGATTATTCATATTTCAAGTAATTTTTTTTGTTGTTTGTTGAGAAAACTTGTAGAATGTTTTCTTTTCTCAAATGGCAACACACAAGTACAGGTGTGTACAACAGAAAGGGACTTGAGAGGCAAACAGTACATCATAGAGGATAGGAATATGCAAATAGATTGAGTGGGACTTAATTGAACAAAAACTCGCCCAAGGGGGATAAAAATGTACTGTTTTCTTATGTTTCTTGGGATGTTTTTGAAACAATCCAGCTGGTATACAAATACTTCTAACAAAAAAATAAATGAATAATAAATGTTGGTAACTACTATAAATTACATTGTAATCACGTTAGGTGATGGAAATCATTTGTGGAATTCAAACCATATGGGAAAAAGTTACACATTTTTCGTGAAGAATGCTTTAGTTATTTTCTGGTAAGTTTAGTAAAATTTTACACACATTAAGACCTTCCAAGCAAAAGGTGGTTTAGATAGAAAGCAAACCCCTCCGTGACTCCCGTCAATATGATACAAAATCAATTGGACATGGAAGTCTTTACCTTAGATGTTGCTCAATTCGGTAGACTGTTTATTTGATGGAAAGAGATTTCTGTTTAACTACCAGCTGTTAAAAGGAGGTTTAGGCCTCAATATCAAGCTCTGTATTTCAGTATAAGAAAGATGCTTTATCCGGCTAGGTTGTTAAACCATAAATGTTGTTTTTCATAGATGTGATATGCATACGATTGTGGTTATTGGGACTGGTCTAAGATAATAGTAAGCTTATGTTTCATTTCGTTGGTTTTATTGAAAGTGTGCATTATATCTGTGAATACCTGACATTCTTATTTACTGATTGTAAGAAATGGGACAAACACCGGACTTTATTCTATCTTTTCAAGTCATTGTATCAAGAATAATGTCATTATGTAAAGCAAGATGTGTTCAGTTATTATCTAAATGAATAATATAATTTCTGTAACATTAGTATGAGGTGAAAATGTTGGAAGAATTTAATGTTTTATTAACTGGTTCAGGTTCTTGAGGAAATAAGGCCGTACTTGATAGGGGCTGCTGATGGAACTCTTGAATTGGTGGCCATTGATGAGCCAATAGTAAAGGTACGAATCACAGGCCCCGCTGCTAGTGTCATGACTGTGCGTGTAGCTGTTACACAGAAGTTGCGAGAAAAAATACCTTCCATAGCCGCTGTTCAGCTTTTATGATAGTTTAGTTCGAAGGAAGAATAGAACTATCATGGCATTCTTGTAATTTTTCAGGTACAACAATAATAGAAATAAAGTGTTACATATGATGTATAGTATATGTTGTCAATTTATTTTTTGTGAAAATCGATATTCACAAGCTTTTACAGTGGATGAGGGTTCTACTATTGTAATCAAACTACGGTTTAATTTATTTGTTATGTTTCTCTTTTCCATTAGTCAGGTTTTCAATCAAACTATTAAACATGCACGAAATCCCGAATATAGTGTTGCAATTAACGCATCATTAGGTAGAGGTTCGGAGATAGTTGATTTTTCCTATTTTGTCAGAAGTGAAAGCAATTTAATTTAGCACAGCAACATTTTGCTCTTTTAAATCTACATTTTCTATTAAACAATCAAGTGGTTGTTGAACATCTGTTAATCAGATACAAGTTAGATTTTTTTTTTTCTTTTTAATATTGTCCACAGTTTAGTTTCTTTGATAAAAAAGAAAGAGTTGAAATGAAAATAAATTAAAGAATAGGGAGTTGTTAGATTGAACAGAGATGAGAAGATAAATAAGTAGAAATAAATGAGAAATAGTATTTTTTTTTCAAATGATTTCCCTTCTTTTCACTTTCCATCAAGCATCTAATTTATTTTCATCCATCCTCCTAGTCAAGCCAAATGAAGAGTTAAGTGGTCTTGTTTAAAATGTGCATTCAGCTAGTTAGACAGTTCATTAATCTCAATTTCACTGTGTTTGAAACTTCAAATCCACATTTCAATTGTGAAAAATGAATGTTGTTTAAAATAGTTTCCATTTGTATGTGAATTATGGATTCACATCCAACTTGGTCCTGTATGAAATCAAACATGAGCCCTATTTCAATCTTAATCCAAAAAATAACTACCCCAAAAATCGAAAAGAAAAAAAAGTTATTGAACAAAATGAAAAGAACAAAAAATATTTCTCGTCTTATGGGCTTCTCCTTTCTCAGAGAGTCGGTTGATAATTTAAAATAACAAAAATTGTTTCTCCTGTGATTCTTCTCCTGATTATATCTAGTTAACCCCTCTAACCAACTAGCTAACCCCACTGGTATTCTAACTATCTTTAACAACTCCTAAAACTCAACCTTGTCCAAAGGTTGGATGTAAGTTGGGGATTCTAGGTTCATCTTCATCTACCTTTCCTGAAAGCATTGTGACTTGACACTGCACTCAGACTCCGATCTGGCGGCTTAAATGGAGGTGGGGACCAGGGTGGAGTCTGTATAACAATAATCACCAAGACTACCTCTTAACCTACCAACCTATCAATCATCAACAAAGATTGATGATAAAGGCTCGCGCAACAAATGTGCCTTCCAAAACTTTGACGTCATTGATGTTCCCCATCTTGACGGTTAAATCCCCCTCTTGCTTTTTCGGTAAATATACTACTTGGTCACCCAACAAAAAATGTCTCCACAGCCCACATTCACATCCTGCACAAAACTTCACCTTCGTTGTATTTCTCCCTCATCATGAAAATATCAACTTTCAATCTTATTTCTCTAACTTGTTTTCCTTTACTATTTTCGCTTTCTTCACCACCACAAAAGGTGTGGCTCTTGATCACTTAACCTTTAAATGCAAGAAATTCAACTTTCTTGACCCAGGAAGAAAGTCACCGTCTTCTTCAGACCAATTGCTGTCCCCCCTTTCTGCCAATGATTTATCCCAATTATTAATACAATTGCCCCTTCAACAGATTATGGTGTACAATAGCTAATCTTTGATGTAGTCCATTTTAGTTTTTAATTGTCAGTGGCAGATTTGTTCAATGACATGTTTTTTCCAATGCTCCCACCTAATTCTCCATGATTACTGGGGATTTCGCATGTCCGACCACCAAAAGTTAGAAAGAACAAAAAGAAAGTTTTGTATTGAACAGAAGGAAAAAGGATTTCGCCTCTGAAAAAAGCCAACGGTCAATTTGTAATTAAAAAAAGGGGTACCTCCCCTTCTCTTATTCTCCTATTTATATTTAATCAACCCATCTAACCAACTAACCAATCCATTGATATTCTAATTATCTTAATGAACTCTTTATATCCTGACACATTACTTCTATTTTAATGGCAATGTTGATCAGGCAATGCTATGAACTTGAGAAAAATGTTAGTGTACATGGATAGTAATTAAGTTACGCCTTATTCCTTCCTTCCGATTACTCGATTCCAAAATCAGTTTTAAATATAGGCCTTTTTCATAAGCACAATTGTGAATTTTCTTCATTCAGAACAATAGTTTGATAATGCTGTCTTGATACTTTGTTAGGGCACAGTAAAACATTCCGCAAAGAGTAATAAGCGTCCTTTGGCACCATGAATATTAAATACAAAAATACTAGCATAATTACTCGAGACAATTACTGCTACGCAATTTTAAAGAAAATTGCGCAGAGCTTAAGCATTAAGATAAATTTACTAGTGGACTCAAATAAATCTTATGTTTCAGAACACGTATAATTGGGCTCATTTCTTTCTCGGAAAGCTCACTACACCGTCGAAACTGCAAACTGAGTAATTGACATTTTCTTAAAGTACACAAACAGTAAACAGTATTACTCGATGTTTTTTTTACTATAATACAACCAAACAGAATGCCACGTTCAATCTCCCTAAAATAGCATCCGCTGGATGTCTTGGAATAATTGGTTTCTCATGCCTAACATGTTACATCAAAATTGCAGTTCTATTCCGACCGCAAGCGAGGTTGTGGATATGAATTCAGGAATGATAGTTCGGCTAAAGATTTTAGAAAGACAAATAGTGTGGAAAACAAAAACAGTCCAAAAACCAGAGCAAGAAACTCACTACTCAGGTGCCCTTCATTTTGCCTTGCAGTGCTTTCTATTTAAGAAATAAGGAACAAAATTGGTAAAGAAGTTTCAGAATCCGCCAATCACACGCCCGTATATCCGTATTTATATTAATGACAATAAAGTTTGATCAGTTTATCAGCACCAGCTGTAAATAACCATGGCTGTCTAGGGTGAAATTTACAGTCCAGTATCCCTGCAATGCAGACAACTTCCCAAGTAAGATAAAGAAGTATTTATTCTAGAATGCATTGTCAGATAAGAATATGTGCAATGAGCAATCATCAACCACACACTCAGGGTTGGTTTATCAAATAATGGCAATCATGTCAACGAATTACATCTACAAAGACCATATGGCGTAAAGGTGAAAACTACGGACAATCAATTAGTTGGAAGGTTGGACTAATCATTCAGAGACTATTTACTTCTCCTTTTCGGTAATGAATCAATCATCTAGAACCAAAGCAACAAGCAGTATCACGATTATCCCATTTATTTGTAGACAAGACAATGCCATTATAGAAAAATCCTATATTTTGGATATTTTGATCCTCCTACCAAGTACTATCCTAAACTGATTTTATAGTTTTCAAATACTTGACTTGTTTTTTCCCTTTCTAGACAAGGCTACAACATCTTGGCTCCTTTGATCCTACTATCCTAAACTGACTTGACAGTTAAAACACTTAGACTCTTTTATTTTTAAAGTTGGCCTGAATTTTAAAAAAAAATTGGATCTCAAATTTATTAACATAAAAATATCATAAACAGCCAAAGTCTCACCTCTCCCATTTGAACTGGTATGGCCACGGAGAATTTCCAAAGGAACAATAAGGGGATTTTGATTCAGATCAGAATAAACCATTCCATGAAAAACATATGCCGTGCAGTCATCTGAACATGAAGCAAATAAGGGATACGTGCGATGAAAGATGACATTGTTGATGTCTTTTGGGTGACACCTGCAACAATGAAATTATTAAAAATGATCTGTGTATAGACATTAAAACAGAAAATGAGGTTTCTTACCAAATTATTTACAAATAACTAATAGCTCATTAACCAATGCAAAAATAAACCATGGTTTTTTTTAATGTTCTCTACACCCTGTTTGTTTAGTTTTTTCAAATAATGAAATTTTGTACCTATATATATGAATTGGCTTTGCTAACACAAAGTGAACTCATCATGTTGTAATAATTTTAAAAGTTCAAACAATAACTCTAACAATTTAACAGGAAATTCTATTTTAAACTTAAATACTGAGGGGGCGGGGACTATTACCATAATATAACACAACATAAGTTGACCATTCACTTGGATAGCTAATTTTCTAATCAGCTACCACACAAATCCGTAAAGGACAGAAGCACCAAGGTATAGTTTAAAATACAAATAGAACTTCCCACAGGTCTCTCTTTCAATTCAATCAATTTCTTACTGTTTCTGCCTAAAGTAAATTATTTCCTCCATTCAGAAAGCTTTATAGTTCATACTATATAATAACTTGTGCACTAGCAAGCACAAAACTACTCCCGCACAAAAAAATGTAACTGAGTTTGCATTGCCTTCAATTAGCAGATAAAAAAAATACTTACTTAAGAATTTTATATGGTTTTGATGAAAGGTCCATGTCAAACCAACACATCTTGCCCTCTTTGCTACCCACAATTAAATTATCACCTGCATGGAATGCATACAGACAAACAATTATGATGTGTAATTTTCTGCATTTTAAGAGTAGAACAGGAAGTGATTACAATATAATTTTATAGCAAAAATAATCATACCTCCAGGATGAACTGCAATAGATGAGGCTTCACGAAGCCCAGTATCAAGCTTTTTTATGAGCTTAGTCTTCAATAAATCATACACACGAACACTCTTTTTTGTACAAACAAAGAAGATGGAACGGGATGGATGGAAAGTTGACCTAACAGCAAGTCCATGTAACTTAAAAGGAAGTCTTTGTGTAAGCTTCTTGGATAACTGGTGTATCAAAACTGCTCTGGACTCACGTAAAGAAATTGTCAAGGAAAAAAACAACCAACCCTTAGTTTAATATATTTATATCCCTCTAAATTTCATTTCATTCACTTAAGAAAACAAATCAGCTAAAAAGTTGGTAATCAAGAACTAGTTCAGTACAGTTTTTTTTTTTTCAGTAAGTTCCATAGAAAAAGAACCCACACACTAAACACAGCCATTAATGATACATGGCATGCAAAAGGTGTAATGACATAACAAATAGCACCTCAAGTCTAAAAGGTTATATTTATGTTGAACAAAATAAGATTACCATCAAGATATATTGCACTAATATGTATGTAATGCAAGCATGTGCACATTTATGTGCATACACCCAACTATAAAAAATGTCAACAGTATACCAAAAATATAAATAAATAAAAAATCATAACCAATCATCACCAGAGACATGTAGTCATTGTTGTAAAGCAATAAACCAATAAATAATGAGGTATGCATAAATTGCTCAGTGAAACACTTAAAAAGGATATCTGTTGGCATCACTGTTGAAAAGTAGTCACCTTTCCGGTGCCATTCTACAGCAGTAACAGTCTGCAAAAACAAATCTACAAATGTTTAATCGGACTGTTACAGAACTTCAATCAACAAGCGAACCAAAATGGAAATGGAGACAAATTTGAAAATACCTTGAAGTGCCTTAACCTTAAACCCGTATGTTTGTCATCTTTAAGCCAGCTTACACTAAGTGCTTTATCACCTGCAAAGCCGGCATGATTAGAAAATAAAAAGCCACCAGTATGGGACATAAAACATAATAAGCATTGATATAAATAATAACAATTCAACATTCACCCATGTGACCATTTAGGTTTATATTTTACGCTGATCCCCCCTTTCAATTAAAAGTTCGGTCAGGGTTCAAAGGCCAACTTGAGAGTTTGAATCTCTTGGAGCCTTCTATTGAATGTTTAGATTAAAATCAAAGAAGTGACAAAAGCACTGACCAGAGTCATCTGATGCTGTTGATGAGTCAATCCAGAGAAGCTCCTTAATCTGGTTCTGCATTTCTTCATCCCCCAAACAGGTGTTCAGTAGAAATACATCTTGTCCCCTAAATAAAAGATTTATCATTGATTTATTTTCACAATCAAGCCATATAAACATTAAGAATTTTCTAGAACCAAAAGTATGAGACTCTTAATAGCCAATAAAATCAGACTTACGCAGAAACAGCTAGAATATGCATATCAGGCAGAGGATTCCAGGAAACGCAGCTAACAGCTTCACCAACATCCCATCGCCTAAGACATCTGCCAGTTTCAACCTCCCAGATACGGACAGTTCCATCGCTTGAACCTGCATAGATAACAGAAAAATGAGAGACTCATCTCCATCCCTCCTTAATTGAGACAGCAATATATATCATCAACATTCATACCTGAAGCCATCCATTGCCCTGAGGCTTCAACGGAAATTGATGTAACAGCATCATCATGGCCTTTATACTCAATATAGCATGTTATGGGATAAGGCTTAAGCTCCTTTCGACTAGGAAGCTTTGGCTTTAAAGATTCAGGATCAATATTAAGCTAGAACACAGAAAGAAAAGAAAAGTGAACAAATTATACCAATTATATTATACACACACATTCGCAGCAAAAATAGAATAAGTAAATTAGTTCTTTGACAGATATTTCACTCACACGTTTTTTCCGAACTCGAGGGCACAAGTACAGGTCCAAACAACGTTCAAACGATTCCTTCATAGCATTCTCATATGCAGGGATGCTCCTCATAGATGTAAACCTGACCAAAGTTACATTTATTAGCTCAACACTATAGAAAGGAGGGAGCAAAAATGTTTGCCCTGAAACAAAGTACCTTTTTGGAATAAACTTAGGGCGGTCTTCCTCAAACATCAATTGATAAGAATTTATCTCTTCTTGGGTTGGGATGTACTCTAAAGGAGGATTATAAGACTCCTCATGGCCTACAAAGTTATATTATCAACCACGAAGATACATCAAAATCAGAAGCAAAACAAATATTATCTATTGGTAGATTTTGGAACTCAAAAATGTAAGCCACAGTTAATACCAGGTAATTTCTGCTTTGGGGCAGGAATGTAAGCCAAATGATTTGATTTTTCTGTTGAACCAGAATCATCTCCCCACAAGAGATATGGACCATCTTCCTCTTTTGGTTTGTCAAAAGTAATTGTTCCCTTGCGAATTGCTCTAACATACTCTACAACCTGTAAAATCATGGAAGTTTAAGAGTGATAAGAAAATACAAATTGTTTTCATTGTCTAGCCTGAATATCTTAACACTAGTCAACAAAGGAATGATTACCTTTTTAGCTTCCCACTTTGAAGGAATAAACCTTCGTTTTGGTTCAGGAGCATTAGACAATGGATGCTTGGCATCTTCCCATTTATACCAGTCAACATAATCCTGGATATTACATAGGAGACATGAATTTAGGAACAAAACTGTGCACACTAATTGTATTAAAAATTGTACTCAAGATCAGTGCCTAAAGGATTAAGGATTAAAATAAGATGGAAACTTAACACATACCGGATAAGGATCAAAGTCAGAATGTGGTGCCTGATTCTTGAGCAGTCTACGAACAAGTTTGATTTCATCTTTTGTCAGCTCAACTACCTCATCATTGTACTCATCATAGATCTTCCGCCTTAAATGTTAAAGAATGTAGACAAATCAAATATGCTTTCTAGAAGGAAAGTAACATTTATAAACCAGAAAAATTATCCCCCTCCCCCCACCTCACTGATGTATGTTTTATACTTAGAACAAGAAGAAAACGAAACCAATAAGAGATAATTTCACAACAGGAATCGTGCAAAAACAAGGTATGCTGCCTTTGTAACCCAACCACAAAAAACCATGGTCATAATTATCTTGAAATCCATGGCTGATGGAAAAAGTTCAACACCAAGTGCCTGATATAGAAAAAATGAAAAAAAGTAAACAAAGAAAAAGTTTCTGGTTCTTAGACTATATGTCCTGATATTTCAATGAGAACAATTGTTTGGTTGAACTCTTTACAGAAATGATGACAGGTAAAGACTTTTCCATAGGTGAGATTGGCTAAAAAACCAAATGCCACCTGTATGATCTGTGCAAAATCAATAACACAGTGAGTTCGTTCAATTGTCAATCCTTTGTGATAGTTTTACCTTAAGATGCCTTCCTATGAATTCACGTCTACCCCTTGGATCATTGAGATCAAATGTTCTAACCGGAGCCTGCCTCTATCAGGAATGTAAACTGGGCTGTCGACTAGTTAGTTAACACTTCAGGAATTTGAATTTGAATTTGGAAATTTCATCCTAAATATGGATTTGACTTTATCTTTTGTACTTGCTAGATCTTTAGATTTGCAGTAGCTTCAATTAGATTTAGTTTGGGTTTTATATTATCAGATTTATAAGAATTTGTTGATCTGTTTATAAAATGTCATTGTAAACCTTGATCAATGTTTTGGCACTAGAATCATTAGAAAGTGACTTGTAAGCTGAGGTTTGTACCTATTTATATATTATAATTTGGTTATATATCTAATCGATGTGGGATATCCAACACACCTCCTCATGCTGAAGACTGGACATCTCAAACGTGGAACTAGATATTTGAAATAGGCACAACAAGCTCAATAACCTCACTAGAATAGGCTTGGATATCATGCTATGAAAGTGGATTTTAAGCTCGATTCAACCTTATGAAATCAGTTAGGAAAGTGAGATTTACACTCATTTATATATCAGAATTTGGTCATATATATAACTGGTGTAGGATCTCAAACAAGAATAATATCAATAATAATAATTCTAAATAATCATCGAATATTTGTGTCACAGGAGCACTCCATTCCAAAGAAGCGCCCTAGGTTATTATTCACGACCATTTCTTCACAGATGTGTGAACTAGCTTATGCAGGATTCTACCAATTTTTCCAGTATTAGTCTTTGGTAGACATATTTAGTGTGCATTTGGTTGAACCCAATTTGAAGAAATGATTGGCTATTTTCCCCAGCTTCCTATGAGAGTTCTTCACTATTTATTATATTGAAAATTATCCAGTTTACCTTCTTTTATGTATTGTAATAATCTGCTCTGCTTAGGAGAATCGGAATTAAAAATTAACAATGCTTATTCAAATTCTAGGCTTCAACGCAATAGAAAGGATACCAAATGTAACAACTCAAAGAAAATATTATATATATCGAGTAACGTACTCTCAGTGTGTACTGAGTAGATGGATGGAAAGTTGAGTATAGGTGTTTACAAGCATTATGAGAAGAAAATAATATAATAATGGAAATTGATATGAAGGAAATAAGTAGCGCGGTCATATGAAACTAACCAATTCTTAGAATCGTCGACATTTGCAAGAAATGAATCTAACTTGTCTTGTTTTTCCTTTTTCTTAATCTTCTTGCCCTTTATGTCGTATCCAATATGAGGTTCATCCTCGTACCACTTCAAAGGTACATCTCCAATAGTGTTTCGAGGAGCCACCTATGAAAGGGACACAAACGATGTAAGCACAACTCAGCTTCATAGAATGAACCAAAAATCGAATAAGTTAGCCTGCTTTAGAAGACAATGACGGTGATCACCTCATCCTCGGAGGAGTCACTCTCAGCTCCTTGCTGATGGATGTCAGAGCTCTCACTTCCACTGCCTTCACCATTGACAATGTCCTGCAAAGGTTTCTTATACTCGTATTACTTATGGTAACAACAACAATACAGGCTTCTAGCTAAGCGCGCAAGGTCATTAAGAACAAAACATAGTTTACCTCGTCTAGAGAAGATTCAGTTTCTGCAGCTTCTAAATCGCTACCATTCTCAGGGGAACCGTCTTCCAATTCTGATTCAGATTGAGAATCCAGCGACACAGAAGATTCATCGTCATCTGCAGAAGAGTCCTGCAAGCAGAACACGCAAGTACGCGTTAAGCATTAGTACATAGTCACAGTTACAGAAAGTTATATGAATTCAGAATCCCTCGAGGATAGTACCTCGTAGTCAGAGTCGGAATCGGATACTGATGGCGAAGGAAGCTTCTCAGACGGAAATTGAGCTTCTTCTTCGTTGACGTTGACGTCATTTTTCGACATGGTCTTCTTCTTCCCCTTCATTTTCAAAGGTAGGGGAGTTAGGGTTTTGCTTGGAGGAGGGAAAGGGTTTTACGGTTGGTTACTCCAGCCGCAATTTAATTTCTCAGACTTTCGGCTTCTTTATTAGGCCCAATTCAAGAAGAAAAAAAACTGTGCCCTAGGAATCAAATTTTTGTTATAACGTGTAACGTTAATACCTTAATCACCTTAAAGTTTTATGAAATTATATAAATTTTCTATTTTCTTACACTTTTTCAAGTAATTAAATATTAATATTTATAATAGTATATAAAGAGATTCTACGCATTTTATATTCATATTTATCTTTAATTTATATTTTAATTTTTTAAAAAAGAAAAAAAATATTATATGTACTATTATATATTGAAATTTTGCATTTTATGTGTATATTACATATTCATATTTTACCTTTAATTATATTTTTAAATTATAAAATTTATGACATTTATTTTCCTTTTTGGTGTTTACTTTTTGTATTTCTATTTTACCCTTAACTATATTTTAAAATTAAAAAAATTAAAAATCTACAATAACAATATATAAAGGAATTCTTACACATCTTACAATTTTATTTTACTTTTAATTATATTTTAAAATTAAATAATCTACAATTTATAATAATATATGAATATATAATAAGAATTTCTCATTTTAGTGTATAGATTTTACATTTCTATTTTACCTTTAATTGTTTTTTAAAAATGTGAAAACTGATACATCTATATCTATAACATTATATACCCGTACACATTTCACATTCTTATATTACCTATAAGGTTCTTATAATCCTTTTTAGGATACACGTTCTATGTTTCTATTTATTCCTAAATTATATTTGAAAATAAAAATTGTAATAATATACAAAGAGATACACATTTAATATTCTTATTTACTCTTAATTGTATTTTAAATTAAAAAAATAAAATATTCAAATAAATGTGGGTTTAATGTTTTAAAATAATTAGCAAAATAAGATACATTTAGTGTCAATGTTTTTACCTTTTTTCAAGTGAGAATTAAAACAATAAATAAAATAAATGGTATGCCATTCTAAGATTAAGGAAAAATATATCATTAAGAAAATTAGTTTTACATAAAAAAAATATATATTATTAAAAAGATTTAGGATTGTAAATGTAATGTATTTATTTATTGTTTTTAATCTCACTTGAAAAAGGTAAGACATTCCCAGTAAATATATCTTACTTTCTCTACAGTGACATTTAAGAAGATTATTTATTTTATATAATTAACTTTTAATAAAAAAATATATAAATTATGCTATATTTAAAATTTATTACTAATGAATGTATTTTAATATACTTTTCTTGAGATATAAAATATATGCTTTATAATAGTATAAATGGCTTAAGTTATAATACAAGGTTATTTTTAAATATTAGTATTATTTTAAAAAAATACTAAATAATTTAGATAGAAATAAAATAGAATAACTTGAAATGATTAAGAGAATCCTTTGACAAACTATAAAAACGTATGAAATTTTTAAAGGTGATGTTTTGCCAAATTTCTTGCCATTGAGGTTTAGTGTCTACTATTTAATCGTGAGACTTTACATTTAAAAAATTAAGTTTAATTTGTTTACATGTGAATATTAAAGCACAAATAGCAAAGCTGGTAAAAAACTATATTTCTTGGCTGGGCTTTCCCACCAGCTTCTAAGATCATAATCTCATTCGATAGCTGGCCAGTAATTAAGGTCACAAATAAAAGCATTAAAATTACAACATTGAAGCAAAATCCCACAGCAGTCACCAACACCAAAAAGACAGAGTCACCATTCTAGCCATTACCAACTTTATGAAGAGAACGAAAGAAAGATAGAAAACAAAACTACAAAATTTTTAATCTATAAAGCGATGCGGCAGTAGGTTTCCGCTATGAATAACAAGCTATAAAACTGATTTTCAGTAATCTACGTCCTCCATTTCGGTATTCTTGTCTTTTGCAGCTTTCACCATAGATTTAATGTTCTTCTGCTTTGGCAGAATCGGAAAAACGAAACATCCACTAATGACTCCATGAATTGATCATAAATGACTACAGCCCAAGTTCAGATAGGAGCTGACGCCATCTGGGAGTTTCTTCATCGAAAATATAGGTCAAGGGTGATATAAGAACTCCACTGCCTCCAATCTGTTGCATTGTAGTCAACAGGAAATCATGAGAATCATAGATGAACAAGAAATATAGCTTTTGATATGCAAGTAAACTAACAAGCATTGTACTTTGCTCAAATATAATGCCACACGATAACAGGAATCAATCACTCAAGCCACCACCACCCATTCTACCTTCATCTCCTAATTTTCTCGGATATTCTATCCCACAAACTAACAAATATCTTCACACCAGTTTGAAAAATGATAATAATTCGAAAAACTTCATCAGTTCAAAAACTCACCGCTCTCAGTTGTTGTATAGACTTGTACAATGCCTTCTTCGGCACGCATATGACTATGGCATAATAGTCAGCAGTTACCTTCCCATCACGCTTGCAGAAAACAGGACTTACAGTGGGTCCCTGCAGACAGACAATCAAATGTGTTTCTTACAATTAGGAAAAAGTTGTAACAAAAGACGTCATAATAACAAAGCCCCCGGAGTATGCTAACGCAGAAGAAAGATAAGCAAATACTTCATTCATATCACACCTGCAAACCAGCTAATGATGGTTGACTCAGTATTCTCTCAGCCACTTCCTCTGCACTGCTTCCCCTCATGTTTGCAGTAACCTGACAAGTCAAGCATTAGAAAATGGAATTAAAATAAAGGCAGGCGATGGTGGAGATAGGGGGATTGAGAATCATAAACTACGCACCGTGAACTGCCCAATCGCCCTCAGATGTGCTTCCAATCGCTCGAGCATCTCATGTGTTGTTTCAAGTACTCCTTTACGTTGGATCATTGATTTCCTGCTTGCAATAAGAACAGCCTGAAGAGCATTCAATTGTCAGAGTAAGACAGCCTAACAGTGAAGAATACAGAAGCAGGTTTCCCATGCCTAGCTATTTTAATGTAAAACCAACAAATCGTGATAGTCAAGGACGGAAAAGTTAACCATTGCTAACCTGGCTTTCCAAAAGAACTCCACCTTTGATTTCCTTCAAGTTGTTTTCTCTCAGTGTGGTCCCACTACTTACAAGGTCCAAGATGGCATCAGCTATCCCCATCTGAATACAGAAAAGACAAAACATTACTCAGATTATAAAGAACGCATCCCCCATATATGGCAACAGACCTTTGGCCTAGTAATTAACCACAGATCACATCCCACACCACACCTCATAAGATAAAACAACACACAGAACAAAAATTGGTAATTTGATCAAATTTCACAATTAAACAAATCACTGCAGAACTTTTAAAACCTTCCCCATTTTCTTGTGACAGAATATGCAGAAAAAAATCAGTGACATCACTCATCTCATTTTATACTTTACATGATAATGTTGTCTTTAAAACAAGAGACTTTAATGAATGCTGGTCACCATAGCACACATACCTTGAGCATAGAAGGGAAACAACAAAAGCAATTAGAAATAATAATCTTCTTTCGTAGAAAAAGTAATTTTAGGGAACATTCAAGAAATGTATAACTTTAATTCACTAAAAGCAAATCAGTGACATCTCTATGCATATATTGCAAAAGTTAGTCAGCTACAATATTTCTGCAGTTTAACAGTCTTTCATCCTTTATATGAAATTTAAATCAGCTCCTAGACCGGTATATTGAACAAAAGAATAAAGATATATTATCTATAAACAACTATAGCATGTAAGATCATCCCCAACCCCAACATGTTGGGAGTAGCAAAAAGAGGTGTCATAACACTGAAAAGGTCACATGCTTGATAATTAGAAAATTAAATGAACGAATTCTAGTAAACAAACACTATCTCTCTCACCGCAGGAGCTGCCTCCAGTGCCCCATCAGCAGTTGAAAATGTCACATGCTTGAGTCCACTCTCTTTCATAAATTTTGGCCCCAGCTGAACAGTAAATCCAAAATTTAGATCAATTGTTCTCTTCTTAAAATCTAACAGTATAAACTCTAACAGAGATGATACTCGGAAACAGAAGTTGAGCTTTAAACACTGACATAGGTGAATCCGGTAGCAACTCTTAGAGGCTTATCTTCTGTCCATTGAGTCATTTTGGCAAGCTCCTCCAGTGAATTTACATTTTCAAATATTCCATATTGAGGAATCTGAAAAAACAGAGGATACTCCAGGTAATTTATTGTACATAACAATGACAATACCAGAATCTAGAAGTTTTACAACATCATAGTTTAAACTAACCGCAAGGGATAAACGACAGTCACCGTACTCCAACGCCTCATGGACAATAATAAGATCTTCATTACCCTGACAAAAGAAAATTATAGGATAAACACGAATGCCGCGGGGCATTAATCTGCAATTACAGCTAAACTTAGGAAAAGCAAATTTTTTTCAAGCTGGAAAGTCGAGATATACACTAGTTAAATAGACTACAGACAATTATTAAAAGAAAAACGGTACTCCATCTGTCCTTATTTATAATACTCAAATTAAAAATTCATCTGTTTCTTTTTGTAAACCCAATGACAAACAATTAAGAGAGAAAGAGATGAGTATTAGTGACAATAATTATTTTGGAAAATCAAATATATAAATTTATTTATGATAGATTCATTGTCATCAACTACATGGACCACTTTCTTTGATTCTTATTTGTGGCCTTAACAGCAAGATTTCGTATGTTCGTAATTTCAAGCAGGAAACCATAAAAAGCAGCGCTGCAATTAAAAAAGGTGATCGATAGTAATCAGGAAAAATGTGAATACAAATGCCCACCTGGCCATGTTCACTGACGGTATCGAGTCCCACAATACCAAGGTCAAGATCTCCGGATAACAATTTTCTCACAATGTCTTTAGGCCTCTGAAACCATACTTCCAGGTTCGACAGCTGCAGAGTAGAAAATCGATACATGGTCAATTACCACCAAACTATATTGATAGGGTAACATTAGGTTATGAACCTAGAAACTACAGAATTTTTCACATCAAATGAACAAAAAAAAAAAAAAAAAAAAAAAAAAAAAAAAAATTAAAAAAAAAAAAAAAAAAAAAAAAAAAAAAAAAAAAAGGAGAACACAGAACACACCTGAGGAATTTCAGCAACATACTGTCTAGGATTGACCTGCTTCACTGACAATTGACAATTCTTCGCATAGGAAATACGGCACAGTAGTGAGAGTTAGTAGAAGAAGATAAAAAAGTGCCCTAAACACGATAAGTATGAGAGGCTGATCGAATCGATTTTGCTACGAGAAAGTAAGAACGAAATTGACCTTGAGAAGTTCGAGGGTGTCGGCGGACATACGACCTTTGCTGGGCAAACCGAGGCGGATCTCTTTCCTGTCGGCGGGTCTGGCGGGAGGGTTTCCGTTGAGGAGTTGGGGCTCGGCCTGAGGCTGCGGCACTGAAAGCGAGGCGTAGCAGCACCAAGTCCGGGACCTGAGCGGAACCGAAGTGTGCAGAGGAAGATTCATCGTTGCGAACATTATGCTATTGCTTGTGCGAGATCAACACACGCGCCGCCGCCACAGCACACACTCAGATTTGGTTCCTACTTTGTACTGTTTCTGAACAATAATGCCACCGCTAGAATGTGTGGATATTCTTCTCCACGTACTCTTCTTGGGCCTTCGCTTCAATTCAGACAACACAACTTTTTTCTCACATTCCATTACTAATCCACTGGGATCTAAATTTCATTTTGTTTTTTTCTTGTATTATGCCAATTCGTCCCACTAAAAACTATCAATTGCTATAGCTCGATTTTGCTTTAATTTATTCGTTTTGTGGATCAAATTATGCAATTGTACTGTTGTAAATAGATGTTAAAATAAAATATTAATAACGACTTTGTAAAATACTAATAATAATCAATTATTGTCAATAGCATATCATTAGAAAAAAAAAGTCATGGAAAAATTAATTGAACAAGGGTTGAGTGTTCACGTCTTCAACTATGCTATTTTTTTATCTTGATAAATAAAAATAAAGTATTTATATTAATTTTAATTTTAAATACACAAGATAAAATGTATTTGTTTATCTATCTATTGTTATTATTTTGTGACTTTATATGTCATGTTTATAAGAATATATAAACTATTTTAATATTAAGTGATACTTCATTCTATGTTAATCGTAACATCCTTTTTAACATTTTTCCTTTTAGAAAAAATCTATTTTCATGATATATATATATATAGAGAAAAACAATTATAAAGTATATTCTTTTATTTTTAGTTTATCTATAATATTATTAACATCGTGATAAATAGTTATCATATGAAATATGATGAGTTATAGATTTAAAAAAAAGTCATATAAATACAAAACACAACATTCAAATCTTATAATAAATATAATATCAATCCTTAATTTAATATTAACAAGATATTGTTTATAGTTTCGTTCAAAAGGACATATTTGTTATATTATATTTAAAAATTTGTATTTGTCACACTAGATTCTCTAAATCTGAATGACCTATTAGACATGTCATAAAAACCTCTTTTAACCATTAATATATAATATTTTTTTTATGTGGTTTCAATATTAATAAAGTCGTGATATCTTCCTCACTAGTAGCAATTTAACACATCACATACTTTTTAATATAGTGTTTCTTATTTGGAATAACATATTTCCAAATATCACATGTCATGTCACAATCATATCATCATAAATTTCTACACATTCAGATCTTACTCACTTTAAATAAAACTAAATTATTATAATTAATATTATATTATATTCAAATATAATATGTTGATTAAATATTACAATTAATCTTATATTACATTATAACAATATTCAAATATAATATATTGATCAAATATAACATCAGTGTAAGAGATAAACAAATTTTAATCACCCAACTAAATTTTTATTTGCCCACTACACCACTAGAAGTTTGCATAAAAAAAAAGCTCATTTAGGGATTATTTAGTTGTCTAATGATGAAAATTCTCACATCTTCAATTAATTAAATTTTATACCGTGAGAGTTTGGTTCGCCTAAATACTAAATTAATGTAATTTTTTACTTAAATATCTCACTCAATGAATTTTGCACAACAAATTTTATTTGCACAACGACTTTGCAAAAATTATAAAAGATATAATAAGGATCCAATTGATTCAAACTAAGACTTTTTCTTTGTTTCTTTGTTTCTTAAGTCAATATATTTTAAAATAACAATCGAAACCTTACATTATTAAAATATATAATATGATTAATTTAAATTCTATTTACTTAAATTATACTATTTTTTTATCTCAAATATCTCTAATTCTTTAATATTCTAAACATACTAACTAAATTATTTATAAGAAACATTTAATCACAATACACAATCAATATTTTCAACATGACAGTTTTACTTTTATGTATAGATTTAAAGTCTCCCATCACACAATTTGTATACACAAAATTCTCATCAACTAAATATGCTTTTATACTCTTATATTAACAAAGACTCAAAACTTACAAAACCTTGGTCTCTATATAACAAATTTTGATAAGCATATATACTTAATATCGTTTTTAATAGATTCTTAAAATGATCTATGACCTTTTAATTTAAAGAAAATATAAATATCATTTAGTTAACCTTTATTTTTTAATTATCATATATCTTTTTAATGTTTTCAGTTAAAACAAAAGTTGATAAATATTTTTGTTTAAAATTAACCATAACAAAATTATTAATATATATATATATATATATATATATATATATATATCGCTATTACATTCCATGTTATGACAGTAATTCATATGTTCATAATCGTGACAAAATTAAAATCATTTAAAACAACAAGACATAATTTAAACAAATATTATAACAGTAGAATAAAAGAATATAAAGTTTAAGATTTACTTATAAGGTTGCGACATTTTTTAAACGCCATGATAAATATGTTACATTTTTCTATTCAAAATATTTCTCTCAAAAGGTAAAAATATTTACATATACAACTTTTTAAATAAAAATAAAAAAAACAAGGAAAATATAGTTTTAAAATAAATATATTTACAGACACTAAAATAACATTTACATATAAAACTTAAAAACACAATTAAAATAATCAGACAATTGTCATGCTAGAAAAAATAATGTGAAATTAAAGATATATATGTTTTCCCATCAAAATCACATCACATGTAAGGAAGGACGTTGAACCCCAATAAAAAAAAATCACATACAAAAAAGTAAGAAATATATTTCACACAGGTAAACAAATATATTTTATCTAAATACGTAAAATGTCCATATTTAAATTCGTGAGTTCGACACCATCAAACACAAACTAAAATCAAATAAAAAGAAGTAAAGTAATAAAACGGGACCAAAGACAAATCCATGTGCATATGGTATGATTGATATTCACCAATTATGATTTATTTTCATTTTTAAAAAGAACTGTTGCACATATACAAAACACAAAAAAAAAAAAAAACATTTGATTAAAATGTAAAAACAAAAAATACACAACAATAATAATAATTTAAACAATACACTAATCCTAGATAAAACTAAAACAATACCTAACAAGGATTAAAACGTTTCAATTCGAAACTGTGTAAAAAATAGTCAGTTATATAAGTCCAAAAACGCTGTTACACCAACAACAAACGTAGTGGGAGATAATCTTCTTCTCTCACACCATTGCCATAATTGTGAGTGCCACCAAGGTTTTGTAGAAAGTGATGCATGTGATGACAAGGTTTTCTCAGTGGGGAGAAAATGACCCTCCCCTACCCAAATAACCAAAGGGTGACCTTGTAAGGAAGAAGTGTGATCCATTTTTTATTTATTTTTTGTTCAATCAACTACGCTTTTATCATTTTAGTTTCCAATCTTGATAATTTATTATTATATCAATAAATCTGAATTTAACTAGTTGCTCTCATTTTAAGTTCTGAAGGTAACTATTTAAGTGTAGTGGAACTTAATTAAAATCAGAAAATTTAAGACTCAAATATTATAATAAGGGATTACGTATAAAATTTAATTACTATAAAGATATTAGGTACTAGATTATTTAATAACATAAGTAAAGTGTGAAAATAGTAAGTTACACTTTGTGTGGTGGAGGGTAGAACAGATGTTGGGGTGTACAAGGAGGAAATAAACACCCACGTGTCAATCAATTCCGCTATATTCATCATCTAAAAAATAACACATACAAAATGACAATTTATCATTGCTTTAATGTTGCATAGAAAGTGTAGGTGAAATTACGTATTTATCAATAAAAAATATAAAAAAAGAAAGCTATAATAATGCAATTAAAGACATGGGAAAATACAGGTGCACCAAGAACTTGTTACGTTGTCGTTTTAGCCTTGAGCCTACTCATTTAAGTCAAAAGTCCACTTCATTTTGTCATGGAAGTTACTCAACTAAGCACTATATTTTGCTTTTATTTCGGGGGAGAAAAATCAGCATGGATTTGATCGACAATGTTGGATGCTAAAATAAGCAATGACGGCAAAACTTTTTTAGATTTCTACAGTCTATAATTGTTTTTACTTGGAATTAATCAGCAAAAACTATGCAGAAAAAATATTATTTATGAATATAATTGTGGTGGTTTTTAAATGTAAACAGAAAAATAAGAAAAGTATATGATTTTTGATGCGGAAATGAATGGTATTGTGTTGGTTGTTCCGGAGATGACATCGCAACCATAATAATAACAATAATAAGGATATTTTCTTGATAAAATAAAAAGAGAAAGAAAAAGGAGGCGAAGAAGAAAAGAGACGATAGGGGGAGAGTGAGAGAGAGTAAAGAGGAGCAGCGAATGAAGAATGGAGTATTGGAGTGATCCAACACTTACACTGTAAAAACTGTGTCTACTTTTTATTTATCTCTCAATTTCTTCAATTTCTCTCTCTCTTTCTCAATGTATTGTGCTTATGCAATTGCACTTGCAAAGCATTTCCGATCCAGAGGGAGAGAACCTTTGTGACAGCTGTATCCACCGAGGAAAACCCTATTCAGGGTTAGATTCTTGATTTTTCCGTTTCTCCGCCCAAGATCTCGCTCTGCACCTACGGCTAGGGTTTTGCTTCGCTTCTTCTTCTTCTTCTGTGCGCCATGGCCACTTCTTCGGGTTCCAGCTGGCGCGAGGGCATGTCCTCCGACAACATTAAGGGTTTATGCCTCGCTCTCTCCTCCAGCTTCTTCATCGGCGCCAGCTTCATTGTCAAAAAGAAGGGTTTGAAGAAGGCTGGTGCCAGTGGAATCAGGGCCGGTATCCTTCATTCTTCACCTTCCATTGCATTTCGTTTCATTTTAGTTTTCTACTCTTGTTACTTGTTACTGCTTTTTGATTTTATCTTCTACTTATTTCTCCTGCGTCACTGATCTCTGCGTATTTAGTTTTTGTTCACTTGTTTGGTTTAGTGTATGGAATGGTTTAGGTTAAATTTTCTGGGGATCTGGAGTTTTTTCTTGGCTACCTCACTTCAATTATGTGGATGCGTTGTGTTCCGATGCCAGGCTTTTTATATGACTTCGTCTCGTTTTACAACACAGTTAGATGTAGATAAGCAGAATAGGTGATAGACGGGCTTGCAGGGAAAGGGAACAGTTTTGTATGCTCAATTGTAATCCATTTTCTAGGAGCTTTTTTTTGCTCGTTTCAACAATTTTTTTCTTGTGCTCCTGGGGATGAAGTGACGAGAGATCTAGATTGTTTTAGCGGTTTTGTTCATCGTCACTCAGAAAATGGAGTTTGTATGACCTGAGTTCCTGCTTTAAATGTTAGAAATATGGTGGAATAACCGTCTGCTAGTTAAACGTTTTCATGTCGTTGCCTTGCTACTTATCTGTAGGGAAGTCTTTTATTCTTCTGCTGTCGATACATTTTTTTAATATTTAAATGAAATGGAGCCGTTTCAACTGTATTGATTCATCCTTAGATTTGTTTGTTTACTTACATGCTTATCTCTTTCTTTGAATTATTTAATCTACACTTAGTTGATGTATAAGGTTTCTGTGTCTCTGGCATTTGCTCTTTCTGTTAGGATGGATATAGTACAAGTCGGTGCACTTATGTTATCGTGCTGTTGCTAGTTTCTATTTTTTTGCTTCATTGCCTCCTTGATGGATCAAGTGCAATAGTGACTGACTATACAAATTTATTTGACAGGAAGTGGAGGTTATTCTTACTTGTATGAGCCACTTTGGTGGGTAGGAATGATAACAAGTGAGTTATACATTATTCTGTCTGGTTTTGATAGGACTAATGAATTGAATATGCTGTTGATTGTTCCTTTCTTAAGTGTATCCCACGAGTTCCCCCTTTTTTATATTTTGTCTAGTTCACGGTTACTTTAAAAATGCAGAAAGTAATGTAGTTACTTTACCTCTATAAATATAGATTGAGTTTTATTCGGAATCTTAACAAATCCAAAGATCATTCGTATGCATGTTTTCACCTTTATCTCTGTGTGTTCCATTTTCTGGAACTTATAACCCAAATTTATGTACAAAATAAATAAAGGTTGCTAAAGCTTGTACCTTCCATCTAGTCAGTCTAACTTTATCTTTTCTTTCCTTTTTCTTTTGCTTCACACATTCTCCAAGGGAATATTTCATCATGGACAACAGGCCATTTAAAAATGTTAACAACATTTCCATGCACAATTTATTGATACAAGTTGCCCATTATATCAAGTATTCAATCTTTTTCTAAAATATCAGCAATTTCAACAGTGATTGTGGGAGAGATTGCCAATTTTGCAGCTTATGCATTTGCTCCAGCTATATTGGTCACTCCACTTGGTGCTCTCAGCATTATTATCAGGCATGGTACAAAGTAGCTTCAAATTCTTGCTTACTATTGGTAAATTCTGACTTGTGACATTTTCTTGCAGTGCTGCTCTTGCTCATATTATTTTAAGGGAGAGGCTACATATTTTTGGAATTCTTGGTTGTGTTTTGTGTGTTGTGGGATCTACGACAATTGTTTTGCATGCACCTCAAGAACGGGAAATCGAGTCTGTGACCGAAGTGTGGGATCTTGCTATGGAGCCAGGTAGCCATGTACCTACGTGATATATCACTTCCTGTACTCAATAAATGTAGTATTGAATGACTAACCCAGAACATGATCATTGTTCTGCAGCTTTTCTCTTGTATGCTGCTTCAGTTATAACAGCTACTTTTATCCTTATCTTCCACTTCATTCCTCTCTATGGGCAGACACACATAATGGTTTATATCGGTGTTTGTTCCCTTGTAGGTTCTCTAACGGTATGTTTCATTATCTCATTGTTAATGACTTTCTAATAGTAGTTTTTGTCCTTGTTATTCCCCCCTGTATTTGTGTTGTAAGGTTTTCCTTTAACAGGTTATGAGTGTTAAAGCTCTTGGAATTGCCATAAAGTTAACACTTTCTGGGATGAATCAGCTAATTTTCCCTCAAACTTGGGCATTCACTCTAGTTGTAACATTTTGTGTTCTTACCCAAATGAATTATTTAAATAAGGTACAATTGCTTTTCTTGTTAGTTTCCTAATGTCTTTTTTATTTGGTGTACTATTATGCTCTTTTTGTCCAACACTCAACAAGTTTTGTAGTGTACTTCTTTTGGTCAACCATCATCATATACATCAAAATGGTTTAATTGAATTTAAATTATCATTAAGTGAAATCTGTGAAGTATCATGTACCTAATGTTTATGTTTTTTAAATGGATTTTGATTTTTAACATTTTTATGCATGTAAACTTTTCTTACTTGTGTTGAAAAGAGTATAAAATTGTCGAAGTGTTGGTTATTTATCTTCTCATCCGACTTATGCATGATGTGCTTCTTGAACCATAATTTGTTGTGTAAATCTTTTAACTTTTAACATGTTACCATCACATATGCCCTTGTGATCTCTAAGTGAACCACTGTGATTGATTGAAAATTTTATCCCATTGTTTAAAAATAAAGAACATATTTGGTCACATCCACTGTTTAGTGAATAAGTAGTATCAAATATGTAAAGTAGGGGAATATGTAAAGTACTTGAATTTAAATGATAAAGCAAGTCCCCAAGTTTGATAGGAAAATTGATATCTAAATGAGGAGGAAGATCAACAAGGTAAAAAGCAGAAGTGTGACTCTCGTTTGTGAGTTGGCCAAAAATTCGTTGTCTTTTAATATTTTTTGGGAAAACCCTGAAACTAAGGTTTCGAGTTTCATCTATGTGGCATGCAGACTGTTGGAAATTCAAAATCATCCTTCATTTTGAAGTGGATCCACATATGCAGTTAGAATAGTTCTGCACATAGAAACTTTGGTTTTTTACGGGTGAGAATATAACATGCATCTATCATTTTTTTAGAAGAAATATAATAAGAATGAGTGGTTGGCCACAAAGTAACTTTGTTAACACAACAAGGAATTTTAATTAGGACAAAAAGCAAGGAAAACATTAATCTGGAAAGTAAAAATAGTGAATACATTAAACATTACTAACTGTGAAGTTATTTTGCCATGGTAGTTCCACTATAATTCCTTAAAACTCGTGTTTTGCATTATTGATTATGAAAGAGGGACAGTTCTTTAGTCCATGATTTTTCTTGAATCAGTAAATTAGTGAATTGAAATTGACATGTTAATCAATAACATAGGAAGGTCTGAGAACGCAAGTCTGATGAATTTTATAATTTAAGACAGGAGAAGTGTCAACAACACATTATTTATTATTGGCTGGAATTTATTAGAAATAACAAATGCTCATAAAGGAAGGTTAAGGCCTGGTTGTCAAACTCGAGATAACACTTAGAATGGTTATTTTTTTATTCTAGGTAGAGAAAGTGAATTAACTTGCTATCAAACTCTTTTCTAGATAAATTCAGGACAGTTTGTTAAACTCATGTAAACTCACATAAAACTCGAGTTAAGAAGTAAGAGTCAATGAGTTTAAAATTTATTGTAATTTTTGACCTCCACCCTAACCTCGATTGACCCCATAACTATAGTGTTTTACCAAAGCTCAATGATTTGATGAAATTAACTCCTTTTTAAAATGTTCACTTTAGTAACTTATGTGTGTGCAACTTTATTAATGATTTGGTCATTTAAATGGTTCGTTCTTAGTACTAATGTTCTATCACACTATTTTTTGTAAATGCTACTTTGCTTTATCATAAAGTTGAAATGTCGAATTTTTCCTAAGACTATTATGTTATGGGAATATGTCATTAATAGGTTTTTTTAATATTATTTTTTTATATTAGGTTAAACTTTTACAAGTTTACGAGTCGAGTCTATAGAAGCTCCACGAGTTTTACGTAGACTCCCGAGTTTGACAACTTTGGGTTTAGGTATCTGAATGGTTTATTATAAGAACAAGTTTATTTTTTGTCTATGGCTTTGACATTGGATTTGCGGTATTAGGATAAAACTTTATGTTTTCGTGGTCCTGGATGTATTTTGTTATGGTTCTGCTACTTACTAATATCATGCAATTATTTTTATGTATCTTCTTCTTCTCATTCTTTGGGGTTTGATGAATAGTTCTTTCTGCTTTATCATTCATTTGATATATGTAATTTTTTTCATGTCTGCAATCAGGCACTGGATACTTTTAATACGGCTGTGGTATCTCCTATATATTATGTCATGTTCACAACATTCACAATTGTGGCCAGTGTTATTATGTTTAAGGTAAGTTTTGTTGCCTAACATGTATAGTTTGACAGCACTGCATTGCTTTGCTTTAAGATTCTATAAATTGTGTTAAAATAATCAGGATTGGTTTTATATTGTATAATGTGTTTTAAAGCTTTCTTCAGCATTGAAGTTTTAAGTATATTCCTTTCTAACACCACGTTAGTGTTTGTTTAAAATTCCATTTGTTTTCATTGTGAGTGTAAAGTAGAGCGCAATATTATGAAAGATATTAATGATAGAGGCAGAGAAGCTCAAACTTAAGAATTCTTTTTTGCTTTTGCTCTTTTCTTCCAATTCTTTTTTTATTTCCTCCTTGAAAGTTGGAGACATTCGAGCCTTCTGATTGTTGATATTTATGCTAAACTTTTGTCAATTGTCGTTAGACTACTTGTTAGTTTGTTAAGGTTTAGGCATGTACGAAGGAAACTTGTAGAAGCCTCAATAAGGATAATAGATCAAATGGTGGGAAAGCCCAATCTCCTTTCCACATGCAGAGTGATCAAGAACTTCTAATTAAGTTTTTTTTTTTTTTTTTTTTTCTGGTTGCTGACAGTCTGCAGATACTTGTTTTAAATATATCTGAACGTATGTGTCAGATACGTCCTTGACACGGATCGCTGGCCTGATGAGCGTATCGGTGGATCACAAATGCTTAATATTATTTTAGTTTGGTGTTGTCACATTATCTTCAACGATATTTGTATGCTGTTTGTTGCCTATAACTATGTCAACCTAGTTTTATTTGCCTATACCTTTGTGATAAAGTGCTTGCAAATGAAGTGCCAGGTAGATGCTTTTATGAATACACGTGAGTGTAGATTTGTGAAACAACTTTTGTTGTTTCCCTCAATAAGCATACGGAGATGCAAATATTTAATTTCATCACTTTAATTGTCATGCGTCTGATGTTCAAGACACCAGTTCATTTGTTTCTTGCACATTCAATGTCTGTCCAGTCCGCCATATTTTGAAAGTTAACCTTTGTGAATTTGATGTCAGGACTGGGATAGGCAAAGTCCAACACAAGTTATCACAGAAATATGTGGGTTTGTGACCATTCTTTCAGGAACTTTTCTTCTCCACAAAACTAAGGATATGGCTGATGGTATGGTCTAGCGATCCTACTGTAGCAATTTCATATTATTGACGGCACTGCTGCTCACATGTACTGCTTCGTATAGGGCTTGGAAGTCTTCACACGTATTTTATCGATAATAATTTTATGTGCAGGTTTACAGACATCTTTATCCATTAGACTTCCTAAGCATTCAGAAGAGGATGGGTTTGATGGTGGTGAAGGCATTCCTCTTAGACGGCAAGAGTCCATGAGATCAACATGATAATATTTCTTGTATAACATCTTGCTTTTCTTAATGAGCTTGAGGCACTTGGGAGGGATTTTTGCCAAGGTCGTCTGTATTTTACTGATTATTTCCCTCCCAGTCATATTTTTTTCCTGATACAGTTGGAGTCGAAGAATGAGAGTTTCCTATCCATGTTCTTTTGGGCTCCTGATGATTATGCTTTCTGATCTTGCCTTGCATACTCCTCTACTCTCCTCCATACCCAAGACAAAGGCCAATGTAATTTCCTGCACATTGATTATATATAGTGTAACTCAGTTAAATGAAAATATTCATCATCAAATTTTGAACTGGACAGCATTGCAATGTTATTATCAGTGTTTGCTGCCGTTTGAACTCCAGCTGAGCTAAATATGGAAATCAGGATGTGTAGATTCCATCTCCAATGCATCGTTTAATACGTGCCTGCCTCATTGTTTTACATTTTAGTCCGTATATAGATTCAGCACTATGCATGGTAAAAAACTAGTAAACTGCAATGACACTCCAATTTTTTCTTTTTAATATAAACAATACTTGTATTTTTTTTTTTGAACTTTATAGTATTTTTCTTTACAGACGTACATTGTGTTTTGAACTAGTTATTGCAAGAAATAGGAGTTTCTTGAGAATTTTGAAAAGCTACAAGAGATTGCAAGAACTAGGAGTTGTGAACTAGTTATTGCAAGAAACTACAAGATATTTCGGTGTAACGTCAACAGAGATTAAAAAGAAAAGCTGGAAACGTAACATTTCGTTTGGTACAAAAGAAGAACAAAACGAAAATATAGAAAAAGAAGTAAAACGAATGATTGTACCAAAATATATTTAAATTAGTGCCAATTTCTTTTTAATAAATAACACTAAAAAGTAAAGTTAAATAACTGGACTCTTTCTGTCGTTTTACTCAAAAAAATTCTCCAATTAGGTTAGAATTTAAACGAGAAATAGTTAAATTTTTTAAATCCAATCCATTCTTGTTAAGATTTTGAGTTTGGAAAAAAAATCACATGCAATTCACAATACCTCTTATTTCTTTATATATTTGTTCTTTATATATTTGTAAATAAGTTATATATTATATTACTGATATGGTTTTGAAATTTTAAAGAATTATGCTCTCACAATTTTGTAAAGAACCGTGATTAACTTTTGTGATGTTATTTATTATATTTTAATGTTAGTTTTTAGACTTTTATTAAGTTAAAATATTGATTTTTTTTATTTTTAAATTAAAGTTTAAATGAAAGAAGTTTGGTAGATAGATAGTGAATCTTTGAGAGAGAAAAAGAAAACAGTAATTTTAAAAAATTTGTATATATGTATATTATCTTTATTAATTATTATAGATAAATTGAAGAAAAAAATAGAAAATAATTTAATTAAAATTAATTATTTCGTTGAGAGGCACCTGTTCACAATCTAATCATATACTTACAAGTTTATAAAAAAAAATCTAATATAATTTATATTATTATACATTAAAATAATCAACATGTAGAGTAATGCTTTCATTGTTTACTATTTAAATTAGAATTTTTAAGATTTGAGAGGGGATGCATTTAAGAGGAAAAAGTGGATGGCGATTACACATCAATTGTTTAAAATTATGATAAGATTTATTTATCAAATGTAAATTTTATTCTGATTTTAAACCGCTTATAATCCATAGCTTATGTTATTGAACCTTATCCTCTAAATTGTATTTTTATCATTTTAGGAGTCAAATCGAAATTTTTAATATTACTATCATCTTAGCTTATGTGAATTAATAGCTTTTATTTTTTACATTACAAACTATAATGACAGTTTTAATCTTTATTTTATATTTGATCTTTTTAATCTTTCTTTATTATTTTCTATCTTTATTTTAAAATTAAATTAACGTGTTTTTAAAAATTGATCTATAATAGAAATATTATATTCTACCTTAATAGTCATTATAAGTATATAAAACGTAAGAAATGTTCGTTTCAAAATTTTCTATCTACATAAGCAAAAATATCCATTATAAATTCAAAATCGTATGTTTGTTAAGCAGTTATAAGAAGATATTTCTGAATATTGTTACTTTTAGGAAAATTATTGTTATTCCGAAGGTGAAAAAGTATACTCGTATGATAATATAAAAAATTATTTCCTAAGTCCATTACAACTTTTTCTTATTTTAATCATTTTAAAAATTTAAAAAGTGTAAAAAAATTGATAAAATATCATTTAAAATATGCCTAAATATAGTATTCCGAATATAATATTTTAAAAATGTGATATGGAATTATAAGATGGTAAGTTGAAACAAATTCCGATAGTAATTATAAAATAAAGTTATTGTAAAATCTAATATAATAAAAGTAGAAAAAATATTTCAACGGAAGAAAAAAAAAAAAAAACATAGTAGGAAAGGTGCGTGCGTGATGAAGTAAAAGGGCTGCGAAGAGCGTTGCGATTACTTTGTTTGGTTTGTTTGGAGAAACAGAGAATGGAAGTGAGAGACAAAGTGAAGATGGCTGCTTCTCTCTGGTTTGAAGGCTTAGGAGAAGCTTGTTGCCTTCATCGCGTTGTTCTTCTCTGTATGAGGTCCAACAACCTTTTGATGCGAACTGGCCAGTGTTTCCTCTTAAATGGTTTCATTTTCTTAGGAAGGTATTTTCTTTCCCTTCAATCACATCCAATTTTCTCTTTTCCACACACCATTTTATCCATTTTAACAAAAAATCAACACCCAATACTCTAAATTACCATAACTCTGCACTGAGAAGTCAAATTGGGTTGTGAGTGTGATCAATTTACTATATTGGGTTGTTGGGGCACAGGGAAATAACAGAGGAGGGTTGTTCTTACCTGGTTCTTCATAAGGAAGGGAGAAAGAGGAGATTTTTGAGGGATGGACTTAACTATTTACTATAGTTTTTAGTTTTTAGTTTCCTTTCCCGACCTGTTTTGGAAATGGTTGTCAAACATTTATGGTCTTGATACTGGTGGTGTGAGTACCGTTTTGCTCCTTTTGATTCAGTCTTCAGTGTGAAAAATTAAAAATCTCTGTTTTTCATTCACTTCTCAACTGTTAATGGAGTTCATGGTGCTTTCAGACTTTTAGGATTATATAGTTAGAGTTTATCGTTCCAATCTGTCTGTTCATATGTTATTTATGATAATTACTAATAGGCATTAATTGGGCACAGCGAATTTTGAGAACTGAAATACTTGATATATAATCCTTTTCATATCAGCACTTCAACAAAATCAATCTTTTTCTCCAATTTCCCGGAATATAAGTCTCAATTTGAGTTTTAGGTAAGCTAGCTGTTTGTGCTTGGATGAGTGGGTTTTGGAGGGGCCAAGGTCTGCAAGAGGAGATCTGTTTGTATCTTAAAAGTACTTATGAAATAACTGAACTAGCTTCAATTTATTTGAACACATTGAATAAGAATTTGCTGCAAAGAATTGGATTATGTATACTTTGACATAAATGTGATTGACAGTTATGGGTTGATACCTGCATCTTTTTGTCATGTTTGGATTGTCCTGCACAAGTCACGAATCTGAATTCTACATGTATAATAATTTGAAAATCTTTAAATTTTTGTGCAGTATATTCGTCCTAAATTCGGTTGTGATCCCTGCATTGTGGTGGATATTACCTGGTCAATGCTCACAGTTTGTTTCTCATGAACTGTGTGACTTAGGTGGCACTTTGAAATTTTATTCTTTCTTACGTCTTGCACTCATTCAGCTCTGTTACGTAAGTATGAAATATACTCTTTTTTAAGTGCACATTAACCATACAAAGTACTTTTTGTGTTTCTCTCCAAGTTGATTTTGTTTTCCATTATAACAAGTATGAATTTTCAGTATTTATATTATTTGAAGAATCTATTGATTATCCTGGACTAATGTAACTTTGACAAGCCTTGCCTTGAATGTTTGTATAATTGCTGAACTAATATTTGAAGAATCTATTGATGAGAAAAGCATGGAAGGTCTAACGGACATATGAAATTTCAATGCTAGTTGCATAATTCGTGAGAGGATTTTTTTTCATTTTCTTTTGATGCAATGCATTTTAGATATTTTTATGTATCTAGTTTGCACAAGAAAAAACTCTGCAATTGAATTTGTTTTTCCATTTAATCTGTTGTGATGGTCATTCTTTTTGTTCCCTGCAGGTGCTCTGGTTTTACCCATTGTACGTGTTCAGCATAGTTCTTAGCACAATTTGGTAATTGTTTCTTTTTAATCATCTGTCTTGCGTCTATGTTGGACTGTTTTTGTTGTTTATGTTCGTTGTCAAGTTTTTTCATATTTGTGTGTCTTCTATGTGATGGTATTTCATCAACCAGGTAAAATAAACAAAGTGCTTCTAAACGGACTAGATATTCTCCAAAGATGAAAACAACATCGAAAAGTTGAAATATTATAGCCTTGCAATACCATTCTATATCCATATATACAATCCTCCCAAATAAATACTATAAATTGCTTTTTCTATCCAAAATTAGTGCTCGGCTGGAATTCTTGTTGGAAATTATAGTTTATGAAGTTGTTATATGGAAGAGTGATCATGTAGAAGGGATGAGGTTGTTTTTGAGTTTTCTACCTAGGTTTGTGGTAACATGTAAATCACTTGCATGACTATCCGTAGAATTGGTGCCATTGATTTGATTGATGCTTATGTGGTGGCTATTGAATCCACTCTCCAATCAATAGACATTGTTGCAAAATTGTGACTTGAAATTGAAGGAACTGATAGTTTGGTTGAATGATCGTTCAGACAAAATGAGTTCCCTGACGAGTAGCATCAGGAACCTAAGATGCATAGACACATTTCTGAGATGCCATTTTCGTGTCCCTGAAATGGCCCACCTGCTGGACATGTGAAAATGGACACGTGAATCAGACATTGCTCATTTCGTGTGGTTTACCACCCTTTTTCATGTTTACCCCTTTGCAAGTGACTGTCTGTCAAACTAGTCATTGTCCATAGTCGAACCAGTATTGCTTCTTTCCCGTGCTGGTTTAGAAATTTAATATTTTCTTTTTGGATTTTTCTTTACCATAATGAATTCTCAAATTCTCTTGCATTTTTCTTATTGAATAAGATGTCTCTTAGTAATTTTTTTGAGACTTATTATCATATGAATATATACATCTTATTGTCATATTTGATTTTAATTATTTTGTGTGATTTTGATCATATTTTCTAAGATATATATGTGTGTGTGTGTGTGTGTGTGTGTGTAAATACATATAAGCTGGTTTCGTGCTTACTAGTCACGAACATGAACAAGTTCCTTGTAGAAATGCATGATGAAATGTAAGAGGGTTTACAACATCTGCAACATTCATTGATTTCACCTTTCAAATTTTGGGAATGCATGACTAACATAATGGAGGTTCCTAGATCCAAACAGCAAAGTTTTTGGGTCACTATTGCGTGTATTGGATCCAAGTTAACTGCATCAAATAGTGGACTTCCTAGAGTGTAAATCCATTAGATTGGATGTCTAGAGGAGGAAAATTTTTGCAGTCCTTATGTAAGCATTTGATATGTGCGATTGCTACCCCCCTCCCGCCTCTTATTTAGTTTCAGAAAAAGAAAATATGTGGAAAATATTATATTTGAAGCTGCTATTATGAGTGGAAGGACTAAACTCTGTTCTATGGGAGGACTGGAAATTTTTTCCTTGATATAAGAGGCTTCCGTGTTTTTTATTACTGGCCAGCCAAATCCTGAAGGGTACAAATTAATTATGGTTGTTGTCCAGCTTTTCTAAATATGCCCATTTTCTCATTAAATTCCCTTTCACCGTTATGGTTCTTGCTGAGAAATCTGTTGAAGTGGTACGATTACATGATTTTCCAAGTGCAATTGTGAATGAGAGGGAGCTTTTGCTCCTTAGCAATGTCTGTTAGGAGATAATTCGCCTACAAGGGACTGTTTTTAAGACGAGTATGTCCCGTCATCCATACGCAGAAGACAAACTGTGGTGTTTAACAACTTAGTTGGTTACTAAGAGGAAAGGAAAAGGCTAGGAGCTTTTCCCACAGTTGGAAGCTCTTGCTCTTGCTTTTATGTTTGTTTTTTTCCTGTTTCTTGCTGAATATATCAGTCTCTCTACGAAAGATGGGATTTATTCCTATCAAAATTGCTAACAGAATGTTTTTAGGTACAATGACATTGCCAAGTTTGGGTATGCTGCAATGGGAAGATCTAAGCTTACTGTAGAGAAAGGCTCAAGCCAAAGCAACTCACCAACTGTACAAAATGCTCATCAAGTAAAAGGACCGTCTGGTTTGGGAGGGTAAAGTTCTAATTAACAGTCACTTCATAGAGCAATATTTTTTCTTATTTTCTATTTGATATCTGTTTTTTAAGGGGTAAATAATGTAAAAGGTTCAGCTACTGTGTTTACTTAATTCAGGGTCATGATTGGAATAGGACAGCAGGTGTACTCGATACTCCTTTTGAGTGTTTTTTTCCTTGAGGTACAGAAATCATTACAATTTCAGTTTCCTTACGTATAGGATAATGTATACATGCCCTGATATGCAGTAAAATCGATTGTCCATTTTATCCTTATATATGCTATTTCTGATGCTAATTGCAGGTCTATGCAACAGGATTCATACCATACATAGGCAAGCTGATTAATTTTTTACTCCTTTCCTGGATGTATGCATATTACTGCTTCGAGTATGTGGTCCTTAATCTCATCTATTGCTTGATGTGTTTAAATTGAATGTATGCTCATTAAATATGCTTTTTTATTAGGTACAAATGGAACTTCAATGAAGTGGCTCTTGACAGAAGGCTGGACTACTTTGAGTCTTACTGGCCATTTTTTGCTGGTTTTGGTAAGTGTACTTGAAATCAACTAGCGCTAATCGTGAGAATTTAACAAATCTTCTTAGCTAGAGAATTTCATATGTTAGATCATGAGGATTTCCTTTTATTGTTTTATTGGTTTTATGAGATAAAAAACAGCTTATAATACTAACCTTACGAGGAAGAACAGTTCCTTTTTTGTGTGTTTTCTAGTAAAAGATAAATCATAATCAGTTTCTTTAACACGTGTAAGTGACAAAGTTATAGGTTGGTGGTGGAAGGATGATGATTAAGGGAATATGGATGAGATTTGGAGAATTTCAACAATGTGGTGTGGGAAGTTAGTAAGCAGAATCCATATAATTCATATTGAAATTATCTCCTTAGCTGTTGAAGTTTAAAATTCATTCTTAATTCTATCATCTTGAAGAATGATGAACTACATTGGAACAATTTTTTTGTATTATATATAGTCCAGTACTTTATCTTATGATTCGCATGATGTTTGAGTTAATATGTAACTTATGTCCCTGCAGGGAGCCCATGTGTTTTGGCCATATTCTTTTTTTCTCCCCTTGTTAGTTATGGGATTATGGCTATACTTTTCCCACTGGTATGGTAACTATGTTGTTTATTCCCTTCTAGTTCGTTCTTTTCTCCTGCACTTTTTTATGTATTTTGCATTTCCTTTTGATATTCAAAACTAAAATATCATGAATAAACTATGTAGTGAACTAGAAACATACATTGTATATTTCAGTTTGTTCTAACTGCAACTGGGTCAGAGTGTGAACAAGAAATATCCTTCGAAAAACACAAGTGGAGAGCTGCTGGAGTGGAAAGACTTCCAATATTTTATGTTGCAGACAAAGTCTCGTAAGCTCTTCATTGCTTATCCCTTTGCTCTATACATTGCGTTACTAAACTTAGCTACTAGGCAAGTAGACCCAAAAGGGTACTCTCACGTGTTGGTACAATGGTGAATATTGCCTAATTATTTTATATGATAATTTAGGACACCACTTGCTCTGGTAAGTGCCAGTTCTTTCAATGATGATGAAAATTGCATTTTTCTGTGTTAATTTGACCAAATTGACTTTGCCAAATTCTTGTTAGTACCCATAGATTTCCTTCTCCTCTTCTTGGTTGCTGCCTCTAAATACATGGATTTTTCAAGTTGAAGATATATGTCAAAAGTTAATATTATTTTTTGATAGAAATCTTCACAATGTGTTATAGATGGAAAATGCTGCTAGTCGAATTGTTTGGAACTTTATTAAAATTGTGGTTATTATTTGGCTACGATAAGATATCAAACTCTTCCCATGGAAAAGGAATCGTCTGAGGTTATATTGTTATGGTTCTAAACGATTCTAGCGGATGATCAAGTTTGGTAACTAGTTGACCTCATTTGTCATTTAAGAGCTAAACTTGGGGAGTAAAAATTTACCTTGTACTATCTCTTTCTGTTTTGCTGGTGAAATTGGGAGTTAAGGAGCTGTTAAGGGTGTTGGAATGGTGATAACTGTCTTTTATTCATGTTGTCTTTTTTTCTATTAGTATGAGGTACATTATGAAATCAATGACTCACTATTTAATAATCCAAAATTCTGGTAACGAGTTAATGACCGGTGTGCTTGCATGATGTATTATCATTTTAGCTAAACTGATTTGTATTTATATAGGTTGTGGATGTTATCTCTTTTACCCTTGGAAAAAGGGGACCAGATGCAAGACAGAAAAGAACAATAAGGTTGTCGTGGTCAGTTATTCTGGCATTGCTAATGACAAGTGAGAACACAAACTGATTTTTGTCATCAAAGGCTGTATTTATTTTATACTTTACTGTGCAAATAGTTATTCAATATGTGCAACTCCCTACCACCGTTCACCTTTGCTAAGAGTTGTTCAATTTGATTCGTTTGCTATATCTGTCTCCTGTTTAATGCTGTAGGACAATTTTTATGTTACAACTGATGCGATAGGTTGTACACGTGACTTCAGAATTCGGACGCAGAGTTAAGCCACTAGCCACTGGCAGATCAAAAATCACCAAAGTGGGCCTCAATTTGGGTCGGTTTGTATTGTAGGAGTCTACTCCTTCCTAACAATTTGATAGAATCATGCTGTATTTAAAGTGAAATGGTCATTCAAATTTGAAGTGTGCATATATCTTTCAAGCAGTGATTGATCTAATGCTAGGGTTTGAGTGAACAAATAAAATATTTAAATTATCTAAAATATAAAATGTATGAATAAAAATACTTAGATAAATTGAAATGAGTGAGTAGGGGGTATGAGAAATAATACACATAAGTCACTTGAGGTATTCATTTAAATATCTGATTAATAGATTTTATTTGCAGATATGAACTTAATCATCTTTTAGGTGCTCTCAATTGGGATAATAACAAATTAGATCAGCTTCTTCTTTATTTTTGAGATACATACAAGTCCCTTCTATTTTTAACAGAATAAGCCTCCACCTTCTCCTGTTTTTTAAATCAACATCTACCATTTTTTATGTTTTAATAAATGACTTTTATCTATTTTTGGTTTTATTAAATGGCCATTCATTTTTCCTATTTTAGTTTAAATTAATATTAAAGTTTTAAATATAAAACTTAAAGAATTATTCACGAACAAATCACATTTTAAGAACCTGTCTAACTGAGATTGTGTACTCAATCTTGACTGAATGTGAAAACTTAAAATAACTTAAAATAAAACATTACCTTTTATAGTTATTATGTATGTTTAGAAAACACAAATTTAAAAAATGTTTAATATTTTCTTTTATTTATTGAGAGGATTGGTTGAAAGAAAATCACAACTTCACTTATTATATCAGTTTCTTTTCTCTTTTTTTATCTTTGTTTTTAGAGAGGTTAATGATGGTATGTTCTATGAAACCCAACAATAACAGAAGAGATTAGTTAATAGAGAAATAAGTGTTAAAGCCTCCCCTGACATACCTTTTCACATTTGTTGAATTATTAAATAAAAGGAAGTTAACAAGAATTTGTATTTTAATAAATTTCATTAAATAAAAAATTGTTACTGACATATTTGGTCTTTATATTAAAATTGTTTTTGAAATAATTTGTATTCTTTTATTTCACATGTTATGTTATGCTATGAGGTGGGAAAGAGTTTAACAAAAAAAAACATAAAAGCAGTGGAAGAGTGGGAAGAAGAGAATCATTGTCCGATAAATTTGACGACCACGCGCGGCACTGTTGCCGAATCACACTTGCTTTGGTCCAAACCAAACCCGCACTTGGGAGGCATATGATTGGAGCACGTGAAGCGCGTGGTACTTTATTTTCATTGCATTATTATTTTGTGATCGCTATTCACATATTCGGTGAGGTGGTCCCCACGCGATACTTAATACAACTTCATGGATGGATGGATGTGATTGCTAGCTACAATCCATCCTAGCCGTTCCTTTCTTCATTCAATCTTCTCTCTCTCATCATTCCCCATGTCCTTTCCTTAAACACATAAAGTAAAAACCCCAAATCACGTCTTCCAATATCCAAATAATTATTTTAATCCTGAGGTCAAAACTTGTGCTTTTCATTATCAATAATAGTCCTACTAAAACACTATAATATATTATACCCAATTTCATAGTTTTTCAAAGCGGGATTTGCGGTTTGGTACAAACAAAGGCAATATCAAAAAACAATGCCAAGGTGAGAAAAAAAGGTAAATTTTATTGTAAAGTGAGCGAAAGTTTAGTTTTGTCTGCTAACAAAGTAGAAAGGTATGGGTATCCTATGGCTGAATCACAGTCATAATATGCCATATCCACACGTTAGCAAATGACTAAAAGATCTTGCTTTCGTATTTTAGTTGTTGATGCGTATATATATACCACCATTTCATTTTATTTGGGCTGTCCTAAAACATTGGAAGATTTGAATGTTACACAATTCAGAAACCTATGATGTACTTCCAAAAACATAAATAAGTTATTTATACCTTTGATTTACCAAAATTTGATCCCTAGTTATTAATCTAGTATTATATTTTATAACATTATTAAGTTGTGGAATTGAAAATAGAATGAGAATTGGAAGGGAGGTATAGAAATAAGAAAGTGGGAATCCAAAGGGTGAGTGTTGTGTATGTATGGGAAATAAGGGTAAATGGTTAAAAGTGTGAGGTGATGAAAACGGAAAAATAAGAAAGAGAGAATGATTGGGCAATGAACAGAGGGTAGTAAGTAATCTGAAATTGACTGTTAAAGTCAACACCAAAGTCATTTTCCTTGCCGTCCTGCCTTCTTCATTTCTCTTTCTCTTCCTTTTGTCTTTTCCCCATCTCTATTATTCAATCTTCAACTTTCCTATTCACCATTCTACATATACCTAGCCTTACCACCACCTTTTTCATCATCATCTTTACATCACCATTTGTTTAAATATCATCAATGTCAAACCAAGCTATCACTTCCTAAACGTATACACAATCAACGAATATGATAGGTATACTAAACTAATACTTCACACGCTCCTCCTTCAGTATTTTTTTGTTGTTTTTCAATTTCTGACATCACGTTCTGTTTTCTTCACCAAAAATATGTCGTGAGGATTAATTTTAATTTTAAAATTCCTAGAAAAAATTTTGATAGTTTGAGAATAAGAGTGGTGGAAATTAATGCCTTCCAGCTTCTGACATCTCCTCAAGTTTATCTTCAAAGGCACACATAAGTGAGTAACTGAGATTTGTACACTGAAGCTACCAAGAATTACTATTTATGTATTTTGGGCTCACACTCCTTTCTTTCCTCACAATCCTATTTTGCTTAGTGTCTCCTGCCATTCTAATTATTTTTTCCTTTTCTGTTTACAATTTTACTAAAAATAACTTCTTTTCCTTTATTTATACACTTTCCTGCTGGAAGAGGAACACAAAATCTTCAAATTAATTCATTTAATAACTCCACACAAGCAAACAAATTAAAAGGGAAATGTAAGTTAATAATAACACTAGAAGGAAAAAAATTAGCAGCGGGTTTAATACAGTATATGCCATTTTATGAGTAGAAAATATTTGAACTATAAAAGAAAACGAACATAACATATATGAAGAGCATGGAACGAAGGCAAGCAAATCCTTCCCTTTAAATTCCTTTGTTTTAATTTTTTTTTCATGCTGTCATACATAGAAAGAAAAGAGAAGAAGCAAATAAAGTAAATAAAAATAGCAAGACAAATTTCCTCCTATACAAACTCTCTCTGTCTCCTAAGTCCCTTTGGACCAAAACCAAACATACCAAGATCTCCAAAGAGAAGAAGTACAAAAAAATGTAAATAATAAATAAAAAAGCATAATCAGAACAGAATCTAATTATCTACTCAACTGTGATGAGCATGAGCTAGCATGCATCCATGGAATTTTCAAAAGCACTCACTTATCACAAATTCATTCAACTCAACTTCCAATCTGCAAGAAGAAGAAAAAAAAAAGGGAAAAAAAAATCCAATAATCAAACTGCAGCTCCTCCTCCTCAAATTACAACTTAAAAATACAAGTTAAATGGAGGGATATATAGAGAAATTTTGACATATTTACAGCACAGAATCTACAGATGAAAACGAAACCAACTAACCAATTTGAGAGTTCATTGGGAGCTATTAGGAGCATCTTCTCCACTCTCACTAGGTTGAGGTTGATGTTGATGTTGATGCTGATGCTCCAAGGGATGATGATGGTGATGATGGTGATGGGGATGAGCATGATGATTGTCGGAATTAATATTGAAAGCAGGTCTGGTGTAAGCATTAAGTGCAGCCAACATGCCCAAGTTGGAGTCGGACATGGCGAGACCCAGATGCTGTGAAGGTTGCTGCGGCATTAACATTGACCCCAGTTGCAGAGAACCCCCACGTGCGCCTTGGAATTCAAGGGCACTCGGAAGATTGAACCTTGGCATGAAACCACTCTGAGGAAAAGGCCACATCTGACTCTCCGAACTCGCAGAGGATCCACCACCACCAGAAGAAGCTGAAGCTGAAGCGGCGGCCACTGCTGCAGCAGAAGCAGAAGAAGCTGCGGTTACTGGAAGCATCCAAATTGTGCTGCCCGGAGGCCCACTTGCGGGAGCGGGCGCCACGGCCCACATCGCTGTCGCGGGTAGCAAATTCGTGGGCCTGAGAAGCCCAGAACCAGCTTCGGTTTGCTGCTGGGCCTGCTGCTTCGGTAGCTGTAGGTTCGGAGTTCTAGGCGAAGAACCGTCCCCGCTCTCGTTCTGAGACTGCGTGTTAATGTTATCGTCTTTGAACAGATCTTCTCGGTAGCGTTTCCTGAGATAGCTGTCTCCGGAGTCGCCGCCACCGCTGGGAAGCGCTTCGGCGATTTGATCGGCGGAAAGAAGCTGTTGCTGTTGGTGCTGTTGGTGCTGCTGGTGAGCATGAGCGTGAGGGTGGAAGCCAAGTAAAGCGGTGTGCTGAAAGGCTTCCTCGTAGGGGTGGTGAGCGAGGGCGAGCGCGCCGTGGAAGGTGTGCGGGGCCGACTTGGACGGCGGAGCCGAGAGCGTGGAGCCGCTGCTGCGGAAGGAGACGTTGAGGGTGGAGAAATTAGCGGGGATGGTGCCGGTTCCGGTGGCGGCGATGATGGCGGGCTCGGCCTGCTGGAGGAGCCACTCGATGGTCTCGCCATCGGACTTGTGGCCCAATTCTCTGGTCAATTGGAAAACCCTAGCGGCGCAGGTGGCGGGCATTCGAATTCTGCGGCCGCGGCCGTCGACTTTGGTGTGCCTGTCCTTGGTGGATCGCTTGGGAGGGTTGGTGGCGGCGGGGGAGGCGGCGGCGACGGTGGTGGAGAGTTGTTGGGTCTTGTTGGCGGAATCATCAGATCTGGTGGCGATGGCTAGGGAGGCGTCGATGGAGGAGGAAGAATTGGAAGAAGAAGAGGTGGAGGAGGAGATGAAGGGGGATGAAGTAGTGTTTGGCCTGGCATCGAAAGGAACGGGAAGATGGTGGGGATGTGGACGAGGGTGAGTAGCAGCACTAGCACCACCACCACCAACTCCTCCTCCTCCTCCTACCACTCCTACTGTGTTTGTTTTTGTGTTGCTGTTGTTTGTGTTGCTGCGGCTCTGCTTGTTGTTTTGCAAATCTGATAGTTCCATTTGGTGGGGAAGCCTCTCACCAGCTTTACTTGTCTTTTTTTTTTTTTTTTTTTTTTTTTTTTTTTTTTTTTTTTTTTTTTTTTTTGATTTTATTTTGTATATTTTTGTTTGAGGCGAATGGAAGGGAATGGGTTGAGAGGATGAATCATGAGCCCCATCTTTTGTTTTCCTCTTCCAACTCCATTCAATCTTCCCCTTTTAGATAGACAGAGAGAGAAAGAGTTTTTAAATTTAGAGTGTTTGGACCCAACTAAGACTCTCAGTTTGTGGGGTTTTGATTGACTGTTGTCTTCCTCTCTGCTTAGACCACAAGAAAGAGAGAGTGTGTGTGTGGGGGACCTTAGTTGATAAGAAAAAAAGAAAAAAGAAAAAAAGGAACAGAAGGCCACTCGTGGGGTCTCGTAAAAGGAATGCTCCCACACTACATAGATGCCTGCAAATATTATAGCATGTGTGTTGTGCTCACTCCTTCAAACCTCAAACTCTGCATCTTTCTCTTTCTTCCTTCATTTCTTTCATACTGCTGCTTCCACCACAGGAGAGATTCACATTGATTGGTTGGTGAAAGTTTGAGAGGAGGAAATTGATAAGATTTATATGTGAAATGTGAAGTAAAGAAGACAGAAGTAAGTAAATAGGAGTTGTGGGTGGGTGAGATGGTTAATGTGGTATAGTGTAAGTAGAATACCATAGAATACAGAATACTACAGAAAATACAGAGAGACAGAGAGGTGTGCATCAGATAAAGGCATCTAATGCACCGCGACAGCTCATCCCTACCCAAACCACATTGTGTGCCTTTGTTTCTTTCTTTGTTTTTTATGCTTTTTCTAAATTTTAATTCCTCTCTCTCTCTCCCTCTCTTTTGTGTGATGGTCAAATTTGGTTGGGCACTCCACTTTTCATTAGTGGATCATTCACAAAGACTCAATTGCCCCCTCCCTCATCAACTTTTCCATTTTCAATTCCATCCCTTACTTCCTTCTATTCAAATTTCCTCCATCTGTCTTTCACTCTCCACTCAAAACTTTTCTGTCTAAACAAAGAGGTGGAGATCTTTGCTACTAAGGAGGTAAACCAAACCATTCAAACAAAAAACAAATCAGATACAACTTATGGAAAGACCAATCTACATACTAATTTCAACCACCTACTATAGGCTGCAATAGTCATGAATTAGTTTTTTATTATTGTTTGTAACATCATATTGTGAACTTAGAAAATGGTGGTTCAGATGCATGCAGAGGAATTGACTTTTAGCAAAGTCTGTAAAATTGTCCCAGAGTAAATAAACATAAATATCAAAACAATTACAAATTATTTACCATAACAGCTGTTTAACTTTCTACCATCAACATATGCCATTAAAACTGCTTTACTCTTGGGGTTTTTTTATTTTAACATAGGTAAATTATATTTTTCAATCCATCTAAATTACGTTTATGCATCATGGAATTACACACATCCAATTCCCTCTGAAACAACCACACAGGAAGCTTTATATTCTTTTTATCCCATCTAAATTAAAGTTCATCTTGTACTCATGTCATATTCAGTAACTAAAAGTGGAAGGTTTATGACTAAAATGCCTTGGCCTACCATATATAGACTCAACAATATGAAAGGAAAGAAAACAATTTCAGCTTAAAATGGAGGAATAATTGAAATCAGGATCGACCAATCTTATTCACGTAATTATATTTTACGCCACTATCTTTTTTTTCCAATTCTTCAGTAAATCAAATTATGTACATTAGTATGATCTGTATTAATATTCAATATTTAAGCCATCTAAAAAATTAATAATAGTTATGTCAAAACTATTACCATGTTCAGAAACTTTATACAATAGTTTAAAAGAAAGAAAGAGAACTAATGCTGGAACATTAGCATAAATAGAGGGTGCAATTAGTTTGAACCTTTTATAAATATGGTAAATGAAGCTTAACAGATATTCACCTTAATCTAAACAGTTTCAAATAGCATGAGAAATCTCGCATGCCACGTGTAAGGTGTTAGGACCGTTATGCAATCATTTCAAAATGTTTGAACTTTCCATATACTTAGACATTGTATAATTCTGGTATTATGTATAGCTAATTTCTATGTAAATACTCCCATTAACTCCTACATATGGAGAAAAAGTAAAAAAATTAAAATGAAACAAAACCTACCAGTAACACTTTTTGACTAAGTTTTTCCTAATTATTTTTTCCATAGGTTGAATTTAAAACTTTCTATAATGTTTTCCAGCTGGAGAAATAAGTTGTACTATTTTTTATTTTTTAAATTGGACAAAAAGTTTCTGTATTGGTATAAGCCAAGAGAGAATTCTGCAACCCTCTGAGTTGTATTTTGGTGAAGTGTACAATTTTGTCCTGTCACAACTTTGGTGACCAAACTTGGAAAGAGTACTTGATGCGTGTCTCTGTCACTTTTTCTTTTTTTATATTTCCAGCCAGTATATTATTCTGATATCAAAAATTATAGTATTTGAGTTTGTACAGATAATGATCACACATAATTAAATGTACTAACAACACTCTCATCTTCATCTCTAACCTCTTCACAGTATTAAATTGAAGAAATCAATTGCCATTATCACTCAGATCACAACTAATACATAAATAAATATTGAAGGGCATGGTAGTAAATGAGTATGAATTTTACTGTAGTGCCTGGTACATGAGGACAGTCACAGTGAAAATCACTATTCATACATCACACCACCTTTGTTTGGTTCTTTCCTATAAAAAAAAGGGTTCTTGACAGAGACTTCTCCATTTCCGCTCTATTATTATTGTTCAATTTTGTTGCACATGATAAAACTGATACAAATTCCAAGTAATTGAAATGAAAAATAGCAGTGGTGGTGTATATTACGTCAGGTTTCAAAATGATGGTGTCAGAGAAATCTGAGCCCCACTCACTGTGTTTTTGAATGAGATCATTAAATTAGTGTTATTTAAATCTGTGCCCTCTGCTAAAAATAAGTTTTACCATGTCCTATCAGTGGTATTTCAGTGCCAATCTTTATTTCTTTCTGTTCCTACTTCCTTTCCTTTTTTAAATCTCATCTTCCCCCTAACCAAGCTTTTCTTTGCCACATATAGCCATGCAAAGATATTTCTTCAAAAAAATCAAACCAATTCACTTTTACACATCCACTTCCAACATTTCTTCACAATCCCAACAAAACTACTTCATCAAAGAACTCATGGATATTTTCATCTTTCTCATTCTTTTACTTTTTAATTAGTGTTATTAGCAGTAAGTAGGGGTGATTACTATCTGTAAACCCAAATCAATCTGATATGCTAAAACTTATTGTTCTTTGATTTGGGTATTATTTTTTGTGTTAAAGTCATTATCTTAACCCATTATAGAATGAATATTATTCCATTTTTATAAAATTAAAAATCAAGAATAATTGCATGCATTAGATATTAGTTTTTTTTTTTGTGCTAGTCTCTTTATTTAAATATTCTTATTAAAACTTTATTTATGATTCTTAAACTATCTTTTATTAGTCATAAACTCCAATGTCATATTTAAGAATTTTATCAATTTTTTTACTTTAGTTATAAACTATTTTTACTAATTTTTGTTTTTTTTAAAAAGAAAAACTGATATGTTTTTTTGCTATAACTATTCTTATAGACAAATCTTGCTTACATATAGTGGCAAACTCCAACCCCCCAAACTTCATTAAACACATGTTCTAGCTTGTGAACTAAGTTTTGAATGCTAGGTAAATATTTTCTTGGATCTTTTAACTATCTATCATTCTTTTTAGTTTAATATTCGATTTAATTAGTTTAAAAGTATTATTCAGTAAAATATTATATACAATGTCAATATTTGAAAGTTATATCAAAATAAGTTGATAAAAAAATTATATATTTGACAATTGGAAGATAACTTTTATATTTTGTGCTACTCGTTAACTAAAATCAATCTAATTCACTATTAATCAATCTGATTTAGTTATGATGTAATAGAAAAATAACACAGAATCAATTTAACTTAATCTAACCTGTATTATTTTAGTGGGATCAGATAGTTGATTTGATGAAATACAACTCAATTCTACTTATAAATACCTATCTAATAAGTAATTGCCATTCTTTTAAGAAACTCACCTTGTGATTTTACATTTTTTTTTTTTACTTTTATCTGGTTTTTAATACTTTAAAATATAAATGCAATGTAATTAATTACTCTTAAACTATCAATTAAAGAGCAAACAGTAATAGAATATAAAAAGTATTGTAAATATATATTTATTGTTGAGCTAGTCATGTTAAGAAGAGCAAGTTAATACCAATTGCATTGATGAATTTGGTATTAAAATGTTCAAAATGACTAATCCTTTTTTTAATTCCGTAAATAGGTAAATCAGGTGTCAGCATAATATGTATTCAGATTATACTAGACTGAAATTTTGTCAATTCAAAATATATTAGAATGAAATCGTATCACTTCTGTATAATTTCAGTGCAATATATTTTAAACTAAATAAAAAAATTAAAATTATGTTATACTAACATAATCTACTTATTTATGAAATAAAAAGAATTATCTATTTTTAAACATTAATGCACAAAATTTCATCACATCCAATAGTAGGTAATAACAGAATCTAATTTATGTGAAGAAAATGTGCATGGATCCAAGGAAACAAAGGGTCAAATAAAAAAATGAAAGCTGCAAAAATTAAGAAACTTTTCAGTTCTCATAGTTTGAGTCTTCCCTGTACATGGTATAGATGGGATAAATGTATGTTCTGTGCAATAGTCAGCTTTGCAGACCTTTCTCTGTTATTTATTTATTTATTAGTATGATGTTCTTGGTTTATGTATCTGTATTTCATATTTCTATGTCTTTCAATTTTTTCTATTCATATTGAAAGGTGATTTTGGTGAGGCCCATTTCAGATTTGCTGCTTACACTTTTGCATAGCACCTTTTTACTTTGTCTTTTCTCATCATGGATTCAATTTAACTTTAAGCTTAATCCATGTACCTGTCACTTATGTTTTCTAAAGACAAAATGTGTTTTATTAACAATTTACATCCCCCATTTTCATGCTTAACCCAATATGTTATTATTTCTTTCAATTAGATAAAACAAATGGTTCCAAATACTGAAGTAATGCCTATTAGAAACCTTGACATATTCCAGACCAAGTATTTATCAAAGAATAAAATAAAAAAAAAACATATTTAATTTCAACTATTTTGAATTTAAATTTTGAAAATAAAAGATAATAAATAAGAAGGTCTACTTATCAAATCATTAATTATTTTAATAAATTTTATCATTTATGAAAAAATAATTCTGTTTTTGTAAGAAACTAGTGATAGTGCCATTTTATTCCATCAATTACTTGTGACAAATTCTTCCTCCACCTCCATGCCCTCTTCCTGCACCCCCATATAAATTTTTTTCCACGACTGCCCTTCATGAAATTACATAAATATCCTCTTTTTTGTTTTTTGAAATTGTGAACCGGATGGGGTGCATCCGGTTCTCATTTAAAAAAAAAAAATACAAACCGGACGACTCCATCCGGTTCTCAACCCAGCAGATCGGAAAATCCTCAAATTCGTCATCGACAGTCCCCCAAATCCTAAATCAACTACTCTAATCACCAATATCACCTACTAATTGCTAATAAACATCATAAATTGGTTACCTAATGCTTCTATGAAGGATTAATTGAAAGATTTTGAATAATGAAGGAACGGAAGTCACGAATGGCTTATGTAAACCGGACGAAGGTTCTCTTACCGGACGGTTTGTATTTTTTTTTAAAATGAGAACCGGATGCACCCCCATCTGGTTCACAATTTCAAAAAACTGTAAACCGGATGGCCTGGTCATCCGGTTGTCAAAATAGACAACCGGATGACTAGACGATCCGGTTTACAGTTTTTTGAAATTGTGAACCAGATGGGGGTGCATCCGGTTCTCATTTTCAAAAAATTAAACCGGATAGCCTGGTCATCCGGTTACGAAGGGAAGGGATTTTATTAAGATAGGGGTATTTATGTAATTTCATAAAGGGCAGTTATGGAATAAAAAATTATATGGGGGTGCAGGAAGAAGGTATGGAGGTGGAGGAAGAATTTGTCATTACTTGTTTATCAAAAGTTACCTTCAAAGAGTATTAATCAGTCAAAATGCAAGAATATGTGTTACATGAAAAACCCTATATACATTTTATTTTAAAATTATAACACGCCTTAAAAAATTTAAAAGATATGTATACAGAGTACTATTGATTTAAATATTTTATTTGTGGTAGAGATATTTTATATTCTGATGTGATTGGGAGTAGCAATGGAATGCAGGGTGACGCGAAGATATAGAGCGTGGGAATCACTCGCGAATTATAGAATTGAAGAAAGTGAATTATCATCTTTGCAAGTGGGCCACCCCACTTCTCCTCTCTTATTCCCAATTACATGGAACAGACAATTCATGCATAATCTTCTTAACTAATCAAAATATTCCATAAATAAACAAAGTTAACTCATTTATTTTTTAAATATTCAAAGCATGTTTCCTATTTTGTTTATTTAATGGTTAAGTTATATGTTGAATAATGTGCTTGTTTTTACTAATCCTTATTGATAAATGCAGTGCATCACCTTTAAAAAGTTTTTTTAATCATGATTTTATCTTATTAAACTATATTAGTTTTTAAACTCTGGCTCAATTCAATGAGCATGTACATTGATTTATATCTGTGGAACCTCAATTTAATTTATTCCGTTTTTAATCACTGCATAATTATATTTAATTATTACAATAATTGAGTTAGTATGATATATGGTAGGTATTGCAAGTCTACTCAACCATTCAGATTCATTTATTTTTGTTCTCATATTCTCTAACCAACACATTCTACATTAGCAAATTCGAAAATGGTTAAAGGTGTACATGATTATGGATTCTACCAAAATTAATTAATTGGTTTGTGGTTGTGGGAAGGAGAAAACATCTCCATGGCACATTTATTTTTAATTTGTGTTAAGGCACTATGAAGTGGCCAAAATCAATTTGGGCCAAAGTCTGGTAGCCCAATTACATACACACGTACATACTGAAATACAACAGTTTGTAAGATTGAAGAAGGTCATGATTTACATGTTTTTGTTTCTTCCTTGCAAAGAGGATAATGGTCCTTATCAAACGTGTGACATGTTTGGAGTGAAAGACAAAAAGTCCTTAAAAGCTGAACAACATCGAGGTAACACATATAAGATAACCCTCTTAAAAGAAACTTCGAACCTAAGGAAACCTTTTTTTTTTTTTTTTTTTTTTTTTTACCATTTTAGAGTTGGGAAGCTACACTTAATTGATTTTTTTTAAATTATGTATCAATTATAATTAAGAACTGCGAAATAAGATTGGGAAGGAATGAGTTGTGGTGGGTCATTTCATTTTACGGGCTTTGCCAGCTTTATCTCAAGACATTATAAAACCGTGGTCCCCTCAATTTGGACTTGCACTCTACAAATTACAAATTGATTTTTTTTTTCAAAGTGTCTTTTGGATTATTTGTTTCAAATTTTTTTTCATAATATGAGATAAATTATAGAACACATTTTCTAGAACAAGATAGGACTTATGAAACAAGATTTCTAAAACAAAATTTATTGAATACATGAAATACATATCAGAATAAACTTTCCATAACGTATAGAATATTTTCCAGAATACACTTTTCTTCACAGAACACAAAATGTATTTTGGAAAGAGTTTTCTAGAACACGATTTTTTTTTTTCTCTTCTTCTAATTGCAGTGTTAGCTACTTTGATAGGGGTGGAGTGCACTGAGGAGGGAACTGTAGAGACAATTTGGTTATTTCACACAATTATGGAGGTGTAAGTTCAAAAGAGGGGAGATGCAAGAAGTAATTGCCCAAACTGAAATGGCAGAAAGAAAAATTGGACCAGGCCAATAAGTCGTGTAACTGACCCATAGTCAAAAAAGTATCATATCCTTCAAATCACTTGTGTAGATAAGGGAAATGGAAAAAGTAGTCATAAACCTCTCCTTGTATATGCCAGATCAGATCATTAAAATCCTCTGTTCAGTACCTTCCATCAGTCTCTAGTTTATTTAAAAAATTTGTTTAATTTCCTTTTATGTTTTAACCTTTCTAATTTACAAAAGCATAATTCATTTTTTCAAAGGTGGCATACGATTTCGGTAGGAGAAGTGAATTCTGAATGTTATCTAAGTGTTTTAATATTGCCATTGGCCAACTCCACGACAAGATAATATGATACAATAAATGATAAATGACTTAAATAAACGAGTTTTTCGTAATCTCTTTTGCTTTACAGATTCCAAATCTCCCTTTGGATGCCGTGCTTTTCTTTGACATAAGTGATTGAGATGAGAAGTTAAGGTATGTCTTTGGGGTATATAATTAGCTGAGGATGGTAACTGTGTGAGGAAATTCTCCATTATGTGTTGAATAAGCTTTTTGCTATGATAAATAACAATAACTGTGTGGACAAAAACAGAAAGGATAATAGATAATATGGTAGCTAATAAGCAAAGTGGGAGAGAAAAAACTTTAAAAAAGTTGAAATAAAGAAGGCAAAGAATTGATAATGGGTATCCCTGTCCTAGTCAGAATCCTGTCCCTTTGGCATAGAGGATACCTTTTCTTGCCACAAACTCTTTTGCTTTTTCTTTAACTTTTCCTTTTCTCAATAATTCTCGCATCATAATTTTAATTCTCTCTTCCCTCTCCAAAGCACCTTTATTCCCTGGGTTCTACAAAAAGCTAATGATGCATCATGTTACTAAAACAAAACAAACTATGTTATTCCTAAGATCATTTTTAAAACATTTTGTCGTAAAATCCGTTGCGAAAGGATGGAAGAGTTTGAGTATGAAGAGGTTGTAAAAGCAACAGAAAACTTCGAGCCCAGAAGGATCGTAGGGAAGGGAAGCCATGGGATGGTGTACAAAGGCGTTGTTCAATTCAAAGAAAACAACGGCTACAGATTGGTCGCTGTAAAGAAGCCATCACAAGGCCTTCAATCTCTTCACGACAACTCCAAACTCCAAAACGAAATCCGAGTTCTATCTTCTCTACCCGAAAACCCTCACGTCGTTAATCTTCTAGGAACCACCACTGGTCATGATCACAGCCACAAACTCATTGTGATGGAGTTCATGCCTAATGGCTCTCTCCATGACTTGCTTCATGAAAATGAAACCCCACCCACGTGGCCCAAACGCGTTGAAATCGCCATGCAAATCGCTCGTGCGGTGCAGTTTCTTCACCAGGGTAAGCCTGTGGTGATTCACAGAGACATCAAACCCTCCAACATATTGTTTGATTCACGTTGGAATGCGAAGTTGGCAGATTTTGGACTCGCGGTGAGAGGGGTTGACCCGGTGAGTCAACCCGCCGGGACAATAGGGTACTTGGACCCGTGTTACACCACCCCAGATAGACTCAGCACCAAAAACGATATTTTCAGCTTTGGGGTTGTGTTGTTGGAGATCATAAGTGGTAGAAAGGCCATTGATACGTGCAAGACGCCGGCTTCAGTTGTGGAATGGGCGAGTCAGTTAATGGATGAACAACTTTTGAAAGAGATTTGTGACGCCAGAGTGGCACTGCCAGGTTACATGGTTGGCACAATCACCCGCTTGTTACGCTATGCTTCACGTTGTGTGTCAGAAAATGAAGATGAACGTCCTTCAGCTGCTGAAGTTGTTATGGGAATGGAAAGTTGGGTGGTGAAACGAGTGAGGTTCCCCGTTTGGACGTGCTTTTTGAAGGGTTGGTTTGGTTGAGAAAGAGGAAGGTGATGATGAGTATTAACCGGCAAACTCAGACACGAATTCGGTGTATAGCAGAAGAAGAGGGTGAGGTAGACGGTGATGGTGTTGGTGTCCCAAGTGGGAAGATATCAATGACCTTAAGGGAGGTTTTGGCTGATGTTACATTGGACTCAAGTTGAGATGAGTTGACTCGCTGTGAACGGGTTACTCATCGAACTCGTTTCAGTCAACGGTCAAAAGTGGTTCAACTTCCCAATTAAAAAAAAAAAATTGGGAATTTTGTTATATGTTTCAGGTTTCAGGTGGCAGGGCTGGGCAATGGGGCATGCACTACAAACATTCGTACCAAGCCAAACGTGATGGTTACGTACGGGGTAGCCACTAGGCAGAGACTCCACAAAGCTTTAAGAGGATGCTCATGACAGGAATCATACCATTATGAAACTTCTCTTTTTCCTTTTTAGTTTAATTAATGTGAAAAATGATATTTGCAGGTTAATTATTTCCATTCTTTACTTAATTGAGAAAATAAAAAAATATGAAAATATTTGGTTGAAACAATGTGTTTTTATCGTTATTTTTATTTATAAAAAACTTTTTTTCCCTTAAAATGTGCTAGATTTTTATGTGCAACATTTCAGTACTATCTATGTGGCTCTCTTCCATTTGGATTCTTGGTAGTGTGGTAGTGCTGTCCCGGACTTGACATGTCTGTGTCCTTTACCTTGTTTCTTTATTGTATATTAAATAATTAATTCAGTATAGGAAACAAATTATACTGCAGCTATCAGATCGATTCGGCTATACTCAGTTGTTGTTTTATTGAATTGAACAAAGTTTCAGAGAAAAGGGAAGTTACTTCATCTTAACATCTGAATATAACACCAGTTTACGCCTTAGTAGTGAAATTTTCCAATGGTACAGACTAATGATGGAGATCCAATGCATGAATCAGACTCAAATTCTACCTGTTAAAGAGTGGGAGATTAAGATTTCAAAACTCGCGACATCACATATTCACTTAGATTGAATCGTTAAATGATGAACCAACTGTTCACATTTTGCTCTTCGGTAAATTAGAGAGAAAACACATTTAACCACACCAATTTAAGTGAATGCGCAAATGTGATTTACCGATTACTCCAAAAATTAATTTTCGGTAGGTTCATGGTGGTTAAGGCTAGGGCGAAAATGGAGGCATAATTGTTTGAAGCGTGGGGTTTTGATGCTTCGAGGTTCTCCAATGGTTATGTTTGAGCAAGGTCGATTGGGAGTGTATTAACAAGGTGAATGCAAGGTGACTATGATATGATGTGGCAGCTTTGGTTCTTGGTTATGGTACTGAGTGCGATCGCATGGCATAAGTGATGAAGGCTTGGCAAAGGGGACTGTCCTAGTTGGATTCTATGGTTGAAATAATAAGGTTTATGCTGGTGTGATGTGACTATAAGCTACAAGAATTGTTTTTGGAAAAGCCATGTATTTTGTGTGTAGCAGATAGCAGATAACTGGCACAAGGTTGCAGCAGATAGCAGATAACTGGCACATGGCCGATAGCAGATAAGTGGCACATGGTGGTCGCAGAGAGCAGACGAAGACGATTATTTACTTATTGGCCTCTTACAGGAGATATGGTTGGGTTGTTTCAATGGTTAGGGGAACCCATTTTTGAATGTGAATTCGAGAGAGTAACAGACGCTACACTGACACCGTTGGGTTATCCCCGCCACCAACCCCCTTAATTGCCCTGGCAAGTGAACCTTCTGTATTTAAAAATGTTTACCCTTTGTATATCTCAACTTCATGCTTTTACTTGTCAAAGTTTAAGTGGTTTATCGTAGTAAATTCAAAATGTTATGCTTCGGTTTTGTTCACGGACTCTCCCTCTCGTGCAATGAAGTTTAATGATCGTTTCTGTACTCTTAGAATCGTTCTCTGACTCTGCTACCCTCTTCTTCACTTTCCAACCACGATCATAACATTATGCACCACTTTAAAACGGGAAATCATCACACACGACACCAGATTTTGACTCAAACAAAAATATGTCACATTATGAAGAAAACTTCTGGTTATATAACCTTCCTATATTTTTTTCTTTCATTTTCAAGTATTTCGCTTATTTTACATAAAAATTGGGTTCTATGATCTAACTTTTAGCAGTATGTCAAAGCACAAAATATATGGATCCTTAAGAAAAAGAGATGAAGAATAATTACCACTGTTATTGCCTACCAACATTTAAATAGTTTGAGTTAATCTAAATTTCTTTTGTTCTTGCCTCAACTTATTTATACGAGTTCCACCTCTTCAATGGGTGTGGACTTTCTTATTTTTTGCTCTAAAATAAGACTAAAAAGCAAAGTTAACAAAGAATCAAAACCAAAAGAATAGTTTCTCAACTACTTTTTTCATCCTTTTTCCTGAAGCAAAACAATGTGTCACTAACACAGAAAAATAAAATTGTACATCTCAAATTAAACTGTAATGCTTCCGAAGATAAGATACAATTGTATACCAAAAATAAAGTACAAAAGAACTACAAGTAAGTTCATTGATGACCTAACAAAGTGGGAACTCTTTCTGCCTCTTTATGTTTGACAACTTGGACTCCTGAGGCAATTGAAAAATCCCCCTCATCCTGCGAGAATAATCACGTTATTTATCATTCATTTTCCACAATTCGCTAAAGACAGTTTCACTAAAAAAACAACCAACATCTCAAAACGGAGAAAATAAAGAAAATCAGCATTATATCGATAATAAAAACTAGACAATCTACCGAAGCTTTCAAAGAGTATACATATTCCAAGAAGAAAATAAAATGTTGAGAGCAAGTACTCTCATTCAAATATAGATAGCCATTACATGCTCTGAATGAAAAAGGTAGCAAAGACAGGGTACTGAGAAATAATAATGCATCATCTCACATACAAGTAACAGGCAGAAACTTGTTCCCGATATATTAAAACATGAAAATATGCTTACTAACAGATCAATGTTCGTTGATAAATACTGCACCTGATTGTCATATATGTTTATTTAAAAATAGTTGCAGTAAAAAAGTTGAGATCAATTAACTCATCATTCTATGCCTCACACCATAAACGTAACCAAAATAAGCATCGAAATCAAATTATTTTTACAAATTATTACCCTAAATCCCTGATTCAATTAAACCTTCATATCAGATTGTTCCAATATAACGGTCAACCATACTTCTGAATAACAACTCAACCAAACAAGTAATCCGAATAAGAAAATTTTAAATTTACCAAATAAATTGTAACAACAAAATCAGATCAGTCTCCAAGTTTCATCTAGAAGATAAAAGACAGAGGTACAAACAAGACAACTGAGAAACACAGAAAAACAACTACAAATGAAAACAAAATAGATAAAGAGTATAATTTACCTAACCAGATCCGACGATGATGTTGTTGATGGGAATGAAGATGAGCTTGACGAAAAAACCGACGAATCCCATCACAACGAAACCAATCGCGGTACGCACGGCAACCTTAGAGAATTCTGAAATACCAAAACCATCCAATAAATCAAGATCCACAGAACATAGATTCATTCTCATTCAAAAGAAATGGGAAAATATGAGGAACGATTGAAAACGATGGAGAAGTGTTAGGGTTAGGGTTGCACCTTTACGATCGGGTTTGTGGCATCGCTTGACGAGTCTGACACTGTCCTTGGCGAATTCTCTGAGCGGATCGAACACGGAATCGATGGCGTCCATTCTCTCTCCTTTTCTTTTGCCTTTGAATCTGAATTGAGATGTGAATAAATCTGAATGATGAGTGAAGAAGGTTGAAATTTATAGAACTCAAAAGATTAATCAAAAGATTTCAGGAAAAAAAAAAACAGATATTGGGATAGACGTGTATTGGGCCAATAGCATGGTGCCAGGCTGGATCTTGCTATGTCAATTTGGAACTCTATATTGTCCATGTCATATAAAACATATAAACTTTTAAAAATATTAATTCAAATTATACAATAACAGCTTAATGATAACTAAAAAAAATAAAAACAGATAAATTGAATTGATTTTATATTATAAATTAATTTATTTTTTTGCAAACTTAAAATTAATTTAATCGTCGATAGTATTGTAAAGGCCGTCAATTAAAAAACATCTACATAATTTATTAATTTTAATTTTATAAAATTATATATATATATGCGTGTGTGTGTATATAACATTACATGAGAAAAATAAATATGCTAAACTTGTTAATTGTTCTGTACATTATTTATTTTAATTATAATAATTTAATTATGATTGCAATTGGATATTTGAATAAACTCGCTTAGGGTGTAGTATGCAAAAGTGTAAGTTTTTGATTATTAGTTATATTTACTTATTTATTATTAGTTATACATTTCTCAATACTCTTATTAACTTTAACATAAACTTTTATATTTAGTTATAATGGTGTTAAAAAAAATAAAGGTTAACATTTAATTATTTTACTATATAAATTATAGTTTTAATTGTTTAGTAATTTATTTTAAAATTGTCATTATATATATATATTCAATTAGAAGGAATCACTTAGGAGAATTTAATTATATTTACGGTAAACAAGTTTTCTTTACCCTCACATTTCAATTTGTTATTCTATAGCAAAGTTTAGACGGACGAAGTTTTTAGTTTTTATATGAGATTTTAATTGAATAGATTCGTATTTGCTGGTATATGCTTTAGTGATCACTTTTTTAGTCAGTTTTTTTTTAAAGAACTTAGGACTTCCTTAACTATTTATCTATTTTTGTAATACTTTTAGAAAATAGTTATAGAATAAAAACTAACTTAGAATTTAGTTTTAGAGATAAATAAGATAATATCTATTTTTTTAAGAGAAAAATTGTTTAAGTAAATAAAAATTAGTTATTTATTTTATATTTTTATAATAACCATCAACTCTTTTCCTAAAAAAATATTCTTTCTAAGAGATATTCTATGTCTTTAAGAAGATATAGATATTCTCTTTTATTTTTGTAAAAACTATCAATTCTCTTTCTAAAAAAATAGTCTGTTTTATTCCAATAAAAACCATTATCTTTCTAAAACAATTTATCTTTAAAATTTTTTACCTTCTCTTTAGATTTGTGATATCATATGTTATCAAATTGACAATCAAATGGCACCCCTAGATTTCTAGCGTTGCGTAGATCAAGAGTGTCTGATCAAATTCTTAAATAGAATTAGGTTCGTGATTTTAGGGTTTTTGAGTATCTCTACTCTCTAAAGATAAGGAAAGCTATTTATATGTTTTTATAGACACTGTAATTATTTGTCTTGTGAATTTGGGTAAAGGATTGTTTTTCATAAACATTATAACTATTTGTTTATTAATGAATTAGATGAATTTAAATTGAATGAGTTTTTATGTATTGTTTACCGTTATTGTATCCTGACTCTACTAGTCATTAGATGACTAGGTTGTGGGAGTTGAAAGAGGTTCATATGATTGCGCCACGGTGTGAAAAATAACTGGTTTGACCATATCATATGGATTAATAGATTCACATGATTGCGCTACGGTGTAAAAAAGGACCGGTCAGACCAGATCATGTGGGTTAAAGGATTCATATGACCCCGCTACTGTGTGAAAATGAACTGGTCAAACCGGATCATATGGATTAAATTTATATGACTGTGTTACGGTGTGAAAAATAACCAGTTAGACTAGATCATATGGATTAATGTTATATGACTGCACTACGGTGTGAAAAAGAACCAGCCAAACCAAATCATATGGATGTCTCATGAGTGTGATGTACTAGTGATAATGTGATGTATGAGATGAATTACGAAAGCTTGATTTGTTGTTGTTGGTTGAGACAGAAATTTAATTTATAAAAATATAATTTTTAAAACTCTCTAGGTTACTTTTATTTTTGTGTGATGTCTGTTTTGTTTTTAAATCTGTGATGATAGTGTATATTACATGTGAATAGAGGATTTGATAGATGGTGTGAATCCATATAGTGTACTAATAGAGAAGTTTAATTTTAATTTATTTTATTTTATTATAATTTTATGAAGATATTTCTTTTAAATCTTATATCAAGAAGTCTATTTTGAAACATATATAAATGAATCTATAGATACTTATATTTTGTTTTTATATAATTTTTATACAATAAAGTTTCTATTATATGAAAACTATGGGATGTTACAACTTTATCATAACTTTTTTTGATTTTTTAAGAGAAAACTATTTGAGAAAAGAAAGACTTGATTGTTATGTAATTATGAATGTTTTTGTTTTATAAGTTAATTTTATTTATTTTGAGCACTTAGAAGATTTTAACTATAATTTTATATATTAAAAAATATTTTATTAATTGCAAAAATCATCACTCACAAATTTTTATAAACTTTTCACTCAAAACTCATTATCTTTCCCTTAATTTAAACAATTAAATTTTCATCTCAAATTAACTTAATTCAATCCTTTAATCCAAACAAAGCATTAGAGTAAACTTAAACATAATCAAAGTATTACATAAAAAATATTATAATATTTTATCATGAATTAAAATTATTTTATAATTTAGTATACAAATTAATGTTAAAAACAATTTTTATTTCAATTTAAAATTTAACTTTTATTGAATTTAAATTTATTTTATAATATACTTAATAACAAAGGATTATGAAACAACATTAAATTCTTAACAAGGTATACTATTAGAAGGTATAAGAGAAAAGGATATTAGAAGGTATAAGAGAAAAGGATACTGATTATTTTTCTATTTGAGCCATATATCTTAATTTTTGGATTGCTACATCTTTTTATTATCTTATATATTAATTGTTCTGTGTAGAATGAATAAGATAGGGTGATGAGAGAATATAGATGTGAGAGCAATTTCAAACAAATAAATTTGTCTTCTAGGTCTGACTTAAAGAGCTTTTATCAATGAACTTTCTTCTTGATCTGGTTTTAGATTACCAACAAATGCATTATAATGCTCAAGTGAAAATGACTACAATTAAATAGTTGTAGAGACAGTAATTATATTTGTGTGGAGTATCTTTTTATTCATAGAAATAATATAGAGTTTGACAATTATCTTCTATAACCATGATTATTAACTTTATTAATAGAGTCATTTTCATTAATTACTTTAATTAGTACATGTTTCAAGTTTACATAATCTCTAGACTGTGTGAAAAGCTTGAGTTTGAATTGACTTTGACTAGCAATTGATTTTTTTTATTATCTTTTCTCTCCTATTTAATTGAATTAGATTTTAGTTAACTAGTAACGTAAGAAAAATATAATATTTTGATAAAACGATAAAGTAAAATTTAATAGATGAGAATAACGGGATAAGGTGACGACTTCTTATAAAAGAAAAACTAAATTATAGACTAATGTTATACTTACATAATACTCAACAAAAGTTTTATAACCATGTGATAATCACTATTTTATCCTTTATTTTTTTTATTTTTTTGACAAATGTTCAAGTTTATTTTCATAATAATTATACTATCTTTAAAAGTGGATTGTGAAATGGTTAATAAAGTTGATAAAATTTTATTTCTCTTTATTTTATCAAAGGAGAAAAATCCTATGATGACATTTTGTATTTTTTTTTCTTCTCCCCGTTACGATACTCCGTTGCGTCCTAATGTCTTAGTTGTGCTATTTTTGTTTTATGCCTTTCTTTCTCCTCCTTACGAAGAAAAAATTAAAAAATATTATATATAATTATTAAAAGGTTGTATAATTGAGAAATGTCAACATATGGAAATGTGTCGAATTCAAAGTGAAACAAGCATGAGAAACAAACACAACTCAATGACTTTTATTAAGAGTGACAAAGATTAAGAAAATAGAAATGTTCATCCTCAACAAATAAACAGATAACGAAGTCAAAGAGAATATATTTTTTTAAGGTAGTTTTAAGAGAGAGTGAAGGACAATGAGAACTGCATTTGAAACATATAACAACTCAATCACTTAGAAATTCAAGGCACATGGACTACATCACTAAAAGTCAAGGCACTTGGTACCCAAAGAAACTAAAAAGAAAGCGAAAACACAAATAAACCTAGAAAAGAAAAACATAGAGAGACAAACCCAAACTCTCAACAAACATGAACACACTCATACTAGGAACAATACATGGTATAAATCCTTATTAAAGCCAAGTGCCAAGACCGATCCAACCTCTAACTGGTTGATGATGGATCAGTTCTCTGGTTCAAATTCTTAGTTGCACGGTGACGATTGTTGTTGAGCCACACCACGAAGATCTTGCGGCTTATTCCCATGTCAGTGCAGAAACGTTGAATCTCCTCTCTGTTACCCTTATGAGGTCTCCACCCCAAAATCTCAGCAAACCTCGTCATTTGGTTCTTCTGGTCGCGCGAGAAGATGGTCCTCTTCCTCCTAAGTGGCCTCACCCGTTGCAGTGGCTGCGGGTTGTTGGTAGGCCCTGGTTGAAACGGGCCTGAAACAGGAACCACCGCGAGAGCATAATCATTCTCTGCTTCATCTTGGTGGTCGAGATTGACAAGACTGCGTTTGCGGTGAAAGTTGCGGTGGCAACCACAACATGCACAGAGGAAAGAGTCCTGGGAGTTTTTGTTGGCGCTTGCTTTCAGATACTCATTGCACCCATCATAACAAGCTCCTCCAATGGCCACTGCATGGTTGCGGCAACACTCCTTGTACCCAGCTTCTTCCTCGTGACATGCTTGCAGTTGGATGGTGAAAGCGCTGGTACTGATGCTTGACATGGTGATGGTGTTTTGGGATTTGGAATGTGAAGGGTAAGGATTTGTGTTGAGGGAGAGAGAGCTTATATATAGAAGGTGGGATGTAACACGTAATTACATCTTAATGCATGGTGTCATCACATGAAGGGTTCCATCTCCATCCTAATATCACATTTCAAATGCTAATTCATCCATCAAACCATCATCTTATTTTCCGGGTTAAAGGCCAAGCATTAAATAAGTTATTTAATTTTTTTCTTCACTGGTTTAATTAAGATATTTGGTTCTTTTAATGAACTTCAACATATCTTATCAACTACGTTATTTAGGATTGACTAGGGACAAATTTTTAAGTTTAGAGTTTCGTCATACTTAAAACAACTCATGAAAACTTTTAATATATAAATATACATGCACACATACATATATATATGTATTATGTGTGTGTGACATTAGTCATAACATTTCTTTCATAACACACAAATATTTTAACTAGTGAAGATAGATAAATCATTTTATGAAAATTAAGTATTTGTTATATTTTTTTCATGTTTAGGCCGTTGAAATTTAAAAGTTGAAAGAATTATTTAAATTTACCTTCTTCAACCACGAACAACGATTACTTCTCAATTCTTTCAACCAGGAACTAAAGAAAATAGTGTGGGTTCGTTTTCAAATAATAATAATAATAATAGTAATATAAGAAAGATAAAAAAAAAACTATATAAAGTAGCTAAAAATATATGAAAATTTGAGTTAATTTCCCTTTATTTAGAGACATTATCTCAACATGTTTTCTTTTTAATTATAAATTTATTTTAGTGTTCTTTTATATAAAGTTTTAATGAAGAATAATTTAGAGGAAGTTTATGTTTTAAATAAGATTAGTAAAATCAATTATTTTAATCAATCTTTTAATTGTAATTTTTTTTGTTATACTATATTTGTTCATCCAAGACTCTTCTTTTTATCTGATTCATAAAAATTAACAAGTTTATTAATGCACTTAGTTTAACAAATTGTATTGATTTTTTAAACTATCTTAAAGATTAATATTTAAACTCACCATTTTACTTTTTCACGTAATTAATTAATGGTAAATCTTAATCATCTTCTCAAATACTAAATGAAATAGAATGAATTTTATTTATTAATTATCAGCATTTATTATTTATTTAAAAAAGGTAACTAAGGGTATTTTAGTTCAAACTAATTAATGCACGACACCATTTAAAAGAAACTTATAAAAACAATAAAAAAAATTAAAAAAGTTTCTTTTTATAAGGATGTGCTTTTATGATTGACGAATATATGGAGTTTATGTAAACCATTTAAGTTTTGTATGAATTGAGTATATATGTGGAGGATGAATTGTTTTGCATCAAAATTACTTTTTTTTAAATAAAAAATAAAAAATTGTTTGTGGTGCTTATTCACTTCCTTTAAGTGAGACATTATTGTATTGAAGTTATGGATAAGAATTTAAGCGAATCCAAGTTAGATATAAGAATTTAAGTGAAATAGAAACCGTACACAATGTCAAACATATTTCAAGAAGTGATTTTATCATTTAAATAGATAATATTGAATATTATGGGATGAGTTGAATGAGTTAGTAGTATTAATGAGTAATTTTGATAAATGGTTTTAACGTGTATTTCCTTAAATACGTTAAATAGTGAGTTTGTCCATATGTCTCACTATTAATTATTTTGATTGAAATTTTATAGCTTTAGTTTGACTGGGAAGCAAAATAATTCAAGTCGAGATTTTTAATTATAAAATCAAAAAATCATACGATTTTATATATTATGTGTTATTCATATCTCTCGTGATATAGTAAAATGAGTGTATAATTATTAAATAAAATTATAAAAATGTGTAGATTGCAATTTTTTTTTTACATATTAATTTATAATCTATGTTACGATTTCATAGTTTACAATTTTATGAACTCTTTATAATTTTAAGTATAATCTTAATTTTAGTTATCTAGATGGAAGACACAATATAATTACTTTCAAAAATCCTAAACTTTCCACAAGATACCAAAAAATGTTAGAAATAAATAACTTTGTTCACATATGACCAACTTTGGGAGCTTTGATGGATGAACCCATCAAATATAAACATGTGAACAATGAGACTTAAGGTTTTAGGGAGCCTAAAACAAATAAAAAATAAGGTTATCTTAAAATTAATAAAATAGTTTATTAAAATTATGACTTTTATTTAAATTTTAATTTTTAAGTTTTTTGTGATACAAAATTATTTATTAAATTATCTTAATTAAATGATATCAATTTTATTTAACATATCTTAATTAATTAATTATCTTAATTGATTTAATTTTTATTGAGACATTATTGATCTTAAATAATACTTTATTAATTTGAGTTTTGGAAAACTCTTTTGAAGTGAAGCAACTGAAATCACAATTGTTAACATTATTTTACATATTATATGTATATACATATTTGGAAAATAATTTATTTTTTATATAATTAAGAATATATGTTGGTTTATCATTTTTTAATTATATAATCTCTTTTAAGATATTTAATTTTAAAAATAAATCTAAGCGATTATTATCCAACAAATTATCATGTTTTAAAAAATTTTCAAGATTTAGATATTTTTCTTGCAAAAATACACATGCCAATGATTTTTAATTTTTTAATACTAAATCAAAAACCAAAAATATCTTCATATACTTTACATTGTTCAATTATACTTTAGAGTGTAATAATTATTTTATCTTCAATATAAGAAAAACAAAAATCAATTATAAATTATTTTTGAAGTGATTTTATAATTTCATTCAAATACTCTTATCAAATTATTTTTTTCTACTACTACGTTATTTCTTTTACAAATTTTTTTTATAAAAATCTACGCATTTTCAAATGTATTTTTAAATCTATTTTCTTTAGATATTTCAAGAAATTAAAAAAGACCTTTTAATTATTTAATAGTCATATTAATACATATCTCTTTAATTTAAATCTTTTACTAACCAAAATAACTGTAAATAATATGAAAAGTTTTAAGTTTGTAAGTTACAAATACTTTTCTAGATTTCAAACTTTTAAATTAATAATATTTTAATAAAAAATATATCATAATAATTTGATAAAGAAACGTGTAAAATAAAATGAAACATTGACAACTGTTTGAATAAAAGTACATTCAGTTATAATCTTTTTATTTTTACTGATAAAAATTTTTACTCCTCTTTCTAATCTTTCTAATGTTATTTTTATTAGTTAATTTTGGAAGGCATCACTTGTCATTTAATAAATTTTGTTTATTTAAAAGCTATACCCATTAGAATTGGTAATTTTCAATAAATTTTAATCAACAAGGGAGAATCTTAAAATTGATGGGTTTAGAAAAAAAAGTTCCTATATATACCATTTTAATAAAAAAAAAATCTTAGAAAAGAAAGTTCCTATATATCATTTCCTAATAAAATTTGACTTATAAATTCTTTTATTAATATATGATCATTAATTGATATTTAATGTAACCACTATTTTTGTTCTCATATGTTGCCATAACTCCTGTAATTATATCACATTGACCAATGTCACTGAAAAGTCAGAGTTGAAAGTTGAATAGGCAATTATGATATTTAATAAAAACTGTTATTTCTTCCGCATTTTAAGTGTTATTTCTTTGACTCTTTTGTTTTTATTTAGTTCTCATTCACACAATTCAAATACTTTTAATTACTCTTTTATCCATTACACTAAATCTTTATTATTATGTTTGGTTGAACGAAAAGAATAAAATAAAATGTGATAGAAAGAGAAGAAAATAAAATAGTTCCTCCATCTACAAATATTAAGACGTGTAAAAATTTCCATCAACTTTTTACCAATTAATATTTTAATTTATATTCAAAGAAGATGGTTAACTATAACACCTTATGCACTTTCTCACTGTTTCTATTTATAAAACTTAAATTAAAAATAATGATTAAAATTAATTTTATAGGGGGTTGTTTTATATTAAAATTAAAATTAATATAAAATTGTATTAAAAGTTATTCATAAGATTAAAAAAAGTATCAGTGACAATGTTATTAGAATTGAAAAAACAAAATCAACACAGATTTGTCTTTTACATTAATAGAAAAGGATAATATATATGATTTTTCATCAAATTATATTATGTTCATTTGTCTTTTTTTAAGACTTGTAACTGTTTCGGTTTCTTTTTGAGTATTGTAGTTTTTTTTTTTTGGAAAAATG
>Ga0209700_100536_pt1 | contig 72294 bp, 36 predicted proteins | sample SiratroredBW_FD_187528 | JGI IMG/M metagenome (GOLD analysis project Ga0209700, IMG submission 187528) | Root nodule microbial communities of legume samples collected from California, USA - Siratro red BW (SPAdes) (version 2) | ecosystem: Host-associated > Plants > Roots > Nodule | place: USA... | reverse complement strand
TTTTTTTTTTTTTTTTTTTTTTTTTTTTTTTTTTTTTTTTTTTTTTTTTTTTTTTTTTTTTTTTTTTTTTTTATTTTTTTTTTTTTTTTTTTTGTTTTTTTTTTTTTTTCATCATCTTCCAAATAAAAGCCGGATCCTAGCCTAAGTTAACTTTTAGTTTCTTCTAATTACTTTTGTTTATTCTTTAGGACATCTAATTTGCACAATGTATTGGAGTAGGTACTTACCAATTTGATTTTAAAACAAATTTAATTTTTATAAAATTAATATAGGAGTACAGAGATTATGTTTATGTTTTATATAAAATTAATATAGCTCTGATTATCTCCAAAAAGTAAAATATACTATTCTCATATCATATACCTTATTTTGTTTGTCTCCTTTCAAGCATCAGGGATAAACTCAACTTTAAGTTTTATCAACAACAATTAATTTACTTCAGTCATTATACCACTAAATAATATGTATATTGATAATGTAACAAAAGTTTCATGGTAAGAATAGTAGCAGATCATTTACTGCAACAAAACTTTCAACATTGTATCCTCCACATCATCAAAGTCCTCAAACATAAATATACTTAGATCTCACTAATCAAACAATATCTCATTAATATAAACAAATCATAAAAAATCTAATCATATCTAGACTGAAATTATGAATCTTAGACTAATATTAATTATTAAATATATGTGTCTGTACAGCAAAATAATTACTATTTTATTATAGTTTATACAAAATTTTACATCAAAATTTTAGGAGATACAAGTTTCTTGAATATTCTGAAAAAATTTGTATATGATTAAACTATCATTTGTTTTGAAATCTGAAAAAATTGTAACTATTGAAGAAGGAAAGACATCACTTGATCCTCTTATTATTAAATCTTGTAAAAACTTTTGAAAACTCAAAGTATAATGTTTCTTTAAAGTTTTTTAAAGTGTTTCTTTTGCAAATTTCACAATAAATAAAATTTTGAATTTTGGTTTCTTTCTACATTAATCATTTAATTTTTTAATATCTAATAGATAGTAGTGAATAAGTGATATTTATAGCTTCTTCTTTAACACAAATATATCCTTTTTGAACACTCACAATAAGGGATTAAAAGTCAGTAATTTATTATAATGAAAAGCTAATAAAAGAAACACTCTACAAACTTCAAAAAATATAATAATACTTCAAGCATCAAAAAATTATAAAGATAAAAAAATTATAAAAATTAAAATAAAAATTACCTAATTTTAATATTAAATCTTCACTGTTTTTTTTTCACTCTTTACCAACCACGGATATTGTAAGTAATGTCTTTCTATTCATCTTCTTTTACATCATTGAAATTATTACCCATAAATTTAAAAGAAACACAAAACATGTATATGGGTCACAATCATTTCTTATAATAAGAAAATAGTTATCATAATTAGAAAGCAGTTGTAAAAATAATTATCAAAATAAAAAAAAAAACAGTTACATGAAGTTAAGGATAAAATCTTCACAATAGTATATAAATAATAATAATAATAATAAAACACTACTTTTGCTAATGAATGTCATATTATAATATATATATATATATATATATATATATTTACTTTTGTTTAACACTGTTTTTTTGGCAACATTGTGCAAATTATTAAAATGCACATAAATTCATAAATATATGATAAATATTCGTGAAAAAAGGAAGTTATTAATTATTTGGTTGAATAATTTATTAAAGTATGTGCTTCACTATTATAATATTAATATTTATTTTAGTTCGTCAGTATTTAAAATATGAATATAAATAATTTATAAATATTTATTTTATTTAAAATATTTAATTTACACAGATATATATTAAATTAATATTTTTATTTTTATTTTATTTATTTTATTTTTTATATGTAAATTAATATTACAGATTGAAAAGATTACAAGTATTAAATATTATGTGATAATGAGTATTTATGTTTCTATATAAATAAGTGTAGCATTTAATGTTTCTATACAGTACATTAGTTTTTTAACTTATTATTTATTAAATATAATGTAAAATTAACTTAAATAATATTATTAAATATTGCATTTATTATGTATAATAAATTTCTTTTAATTGTTTTGAAGTTAAGTTTAATGGTTTAATGATATGATAAATTATCATCTACTCAACATTTATTATGTAGATTTAATTAAGTAATATTATTTTTTAAGTCCATTAAAAATTTACATATATCTTTAACTCTTTAACTTTTGCAAAGCATGTTCACAATTTTAATTTAATTTTTAACAATATTTTAAAGTAAGAAGTAACACAGTGGTTGATTTATATGTTTAAAATCCCACATCATCATATATATATATATATATATATATATATATATATATATATATATATTATTAAATTATAATATATAAGTAAATATAATTTATTTTTTAAAATAATATTCTAACTAAATTTATTGAAAATTTATTTTTAAAATGATTATAAAACACGTTATAGTGAGAAATTGTATAATCCTAATAATTATATAGATTAAAAATAATATTATATACATAAAAGGACTAAATAACAAATTTTTTAATTGGAACACTATAATTAATTGTGTATCCAAGATGAAAGACTATATATATATTTTAGTTTTATAATCTTTCAATTAAATTTACGTGATAAATATTAAGTAAACCACCATTTTTCAAATGTCACTTGTATTGCAAAACCTTAAAAATTAAAAAATTCACAAAATCAAATAACTAGAATTAAATATTTTTATTTTAAAGACTCTCTTAATTTGGGTTACAACTTTGAAAAAAAAAAAGAAATAGAAGAAAGTAAGCGATAAAACCTTAAAAATAAAACATAAGGTTGATTTTCACATGTTGTCATGATAAAAGAAGAAATTTGAGTTTTTATAACTCATAATTCTATTTAATGCTCACTAGATGCTAATTTATTATTTTCTATCATAAAATTAAAAATGATTTACCTTCTTAATTTTATGAATAAACTTCTTCTAATATAAACATAATATACCATAATCTTTTTATTAGTTTTCTATTTCAAAACTGAAATATTTGTAAACACCAATGATGACAACTTATAAAAAACTATTTTTCACATTGTTAATATATAAAACAACAATAATTTTACACCGGCATAAAAAAAAGTCTTTATTATTTATATCCTAGTCACTTTTTTCTTTTCTTTATCAATTCCTCTTTTTCTCTTTTCTTTTCTTTATTTATTTTTTTAATTTCCTTCTTATTTAACTTCTTTTCTTTTATTTATTTTTTATTCTCTTTCATTTTTTTCCTAAACTCCTTTTCTTGAATCTATCATTCTCTCATTTTCTTTTATTTAATTTACCTTTCTCTTATCATAATTACAACATATTTTTCTGTTCGATGTTGCTTAATAAAATCAAATTCAGATCTTTATAACAAAAGAACTTCACAAAATTTGAATAAAAAATAACTTTTTTCACTTATAACTAGATTTTAAACCTTTCCTTTTATAGACAAACACATCCAACACTATATTCACTTTTATTAACTCCTACTACTAATACTATATTTAATTCCTATTAAATACATTATTATTTTCCTTAGGAGAGCATGAATGGTTGATAGAGTATGAGTATCAAAGATTAATTTTAATACAGAACAAATTTATATATTAGAGAATATTTTAATTCATTAAAAAAAAAGACATGGACCCCACTATTTTTGAAAAAGTATTTCTCCCATTTCAGTAACTTCCAGTTTCTTCCTTCATCCCCGTGCTGTTTCTCCGGTCAGAAACTGGCCGTTACAGAAATCATTACGAGAGAAAAACAAAGAAAAACGCGGAAGTTAAAGAAGAGCGCGAAGTGCTGAATGGTGACAACAACACGGTTGCATGTAATTCTGAAACGATGACAAATGTGAAGAAAGCATCAGAAACCCCAAATCTCAACAAACAAAACCAGTATGCAACTCCACAAAACCCCTCTCTCATTCATTCCCTCACTCACTCTTCTCTCCACTCTCAACCATGTCTATTGCAGCTCTCAAATTCCAAACTCACAACTTCATCCGCTCCATGTTGGACGAAGTAAGCACACGCGCTCTCTCTCGTCACTCTCTAACCGTTTCTGTTTCTGTAACTAACCGCGTCTTCTTGTTCTGATTATCGCAGGGATTCGTAAACCAACAATTCCTTACTCTTGAAACTGCCAGGGAGCATCCTCTTCACCGCGACGCTATTGTACGAGCGGTCACCGCCTACTCCATCTCCTCCAAAAACCTGTTTTCTGCTATCACTGTCCAGCTGTAACTATAACCGCCTAAATCTCTATTTACTTTTTTTTTTTTAATTTTGCATGAATTTAGGTTTGTAATTCTTTTTTTTTTTTAATTTTGCATGAATTGAGGTTTGTAATAATTTCTTGGCTTAGTTCCTCGGTCCTGTGACTCCTCTGTCTTGTGCAGTGAACAGGAGCAGGTTGATTTTGAACAAGTTAGTGCGCTTGCTCGGGATTTGTATTCCAGATCATGCAGGTCATGATAGTGAATGAGTGGATATACTGAATTTGGGATTCGAGTGTGTTTTTGATGATATCGCTGAAGAAGAGTGCTAACAGACTCTTTTTTGAACACATCCTTTATTATTGAATAAACTATCAGTGTGGTTCTGTTACTTTCTTGAATAGTCTTCAAAAGAAAGAAATTATACTGGTAATTCCTTAAAGTATGGTTTTCCATTAATTTAGTCCTTAAATTGATTTTTTTACTAATGTTCAGGACTATTTTGAAGGATTTTACTTGATGATTAAGGGATTGCTCATATGATTTTCTTACTTTGAAAACTATTTTGGAGAGAATAATGTTTTAAGAATGAAATTGATGGTTTGTTTCTTTATTATTGGTTTAACAAATGGGAATTACCTATTTTGTATACTCCATTAAATTTCAACCAATAATAAAGAGTGTGTGGCCAGAAGAGTGTGATGTTAGCATTTCTCTTTTACTGAATATCCTTGTCAAATGTTTTGCTGAGAATTAGTTGATGCTGTTTGGATTTTGTTTTGGTCATTTACTGTACAAAGTGGAAATTGAGATTTCACTGTATACATGTATAACTTTTTCTTTTTCTTCTAATATAACGTATGTTTGATTAGTTATTTGATTTCCGTTTGATGCTTAACATCTTCAGAGGTCGACTTTCCTGTCTCTGCTCGACATTCACTGTTTAAGAGCTCGAAAAGATGTAAAATGTGTCATTTTCGTGTACCAGCGCAGGGTGCCTTCTGTACCATTTTGTAGTTAATGTGTTTCTCAAGTGCCAAATCAAATGTATGGAATCAGATCTCTATGGAATATTTCATGCCTGTTATTGATCATCTTTGGAGATTGCTGGATTTTAAAACAAAATTACCAAATTTAATTGTTGATGTGCTTTTTATGTTACATCATTAATGCCAAGTGTAAGCTTGAGCCTCATTTAGTTATTTTTCGTGTTAACTTTGAATGTAGTCAAATGGCCATGTTGATTCATGTAAATAATTTCACCTGGAGGGACAAGACTTATTGTTGTTGTTTAGACCTTAGATGTTTTGAGTAATAAATTTGAGTCTTCCCTTGGTCATTGCAGTATTGGTGCAGAGAGTGTACAATATGCATGTGCTGAACTTGTTCAAGCATCTGACAGGAGAGACAAGCATTAGTAAGGAAACTCCTCCCTTGTGAATGTGTCGCTTATATTTACATTGGCATTAGACAAACTTACAGGTTCTAGTAGATGAATGACGACCAGTCTGGCTTTGTTGGATGCATGTTATACTTCTACCAAACTATTTTCGTAACAATGAGTTATGTGCATTTATGTAGCATCTATTTTCTATATGCTCTTATTCATTATCATTTTATCTACTTGGATGCTTCAGTGCCTACAAAATATCATTCCATTTTGTATAGTTACGTATTATCTTGGCTTGATTAGGTGAGCAAGGATTTTTTTGTTGTGAAGTTATCAGTTGATTGATTAGCTGCAAATTCTATTTTTTAGAATGCAGTGAAGGTTTTTAGTCTGCTAAAATTCTCTATCATATTTTTAGAAAATTACTAAACCATGATACAACACTATTAAGAGTATGTTAGTAGATATCAAATTATTACGCACAGGCACTTAGAGAGTGGGAGGTTGCATCATTGAACAATTTTTAATGTATATGAACTATTGTGTCATAGATTCGTAGCAATCAATTATTTTGTTCTTTCTCTTATTGTTAAACATCCTAGATTTTGTTCTAAAGATTTACCCTTATCTTGTGATGTTTCAGTTGCTCCCTGGCTTTATATTGGACTAAGAACAGATTTTCTGGTTTGAGGAGCAAATTTGAAACCCTTGTAAAGGTACATCAATATCACTTTAGCTTTGGCTTCAGAGATGAATTGAATGCAGTTTCTTTTTCCTCTGTCAGCAACTGTTGTTGTACCTGGCTTTTTTATGTGTAGTGAAATAATCAGTGGCAATCAATGAGCTAAACCCATTTGACATTCCGAGTTTGGTGTTGATGATTGTGATTTTCTTTTGTCTATTAAATAAAAATATGTAAAAGAATTTTTTACTATTATTTTATATGCCAAATACAGATAGTTATCATACACTCTCCTTTGTCTCCCTTTTTTTATTGGTTAAATACAACATGATTGTATCTGGAGACTTATGTACTGAACAACCTACCTTGATTTAGACACTTGGAGAGGAAGGTGGGAAAAGAGTGTTGGTAAATGTCAGTTACAGCTCTTAAGATTGGATTTGCTTCTTTGTCTTATCATCAATGAGCTAATATTTTATTTTTTTTGGTTAATAATTTTAATTTATTATAAAGCGTTAGCAAACCAGCTTCATAACAAAGTTTGTGGGGCTTCGATTATGTTTTGGTTAATTCTGTACAATAAATTTACAAGAAAAGTGGTCCGAAAATGAATTTTATATGTTCAGTTTCTTAATTATCTTCCTCTATTTTAGTGATTACACATTTTCATTAACAATCAGTGATACACTTCCTATTTCTGGTGGGTTTTGTAAGTTGGAGTTGGTGCAATGTTTCATATGTGCTGTTTGTGTGAATCTAGAGTATGTGTTTACATGAAAAAAAAAAATGGAAGGTTAAACATACAAATTGTTGAAAACGAAGTGTTCTTAACTTGGAAAGACATGATATTTTTCAATTTTCTGCCTTTACATTTTAACATTCTGAATTAATTCTTCATATTTTTATTTGCTAAAATTTCTGCAACACCGAATTTAAAGCGTTTATGTTCAAATAAAAGAATATTAAAACATACTAGGATTTAATTGAGAAGATTAAAATAGAACCAAATTGGGAATCACTTTAAATAGTTGGTATATTGATCACGTTTTGGTACGTTAGAACTTTTCCCTTCCCTTAAATTTAGAGGTGTTTGCTTTTTAGTCAGGGAGAGGCTGTATGCCATTCTCCTTTTTGTCCTTTGGAATGAAATTACTGGATAAGGGAAGCTTTTTGTCCTTTGGGTTTCTCTGGGACATAATTATTTCCATAGCCTTTCTTTGGTACATGCAGTGGCACTGGGACCTCTTTTGTTTTGTTATATTTTTACAGCGTTCATTGTGATTTTTTCATAGCTTTATGTAAGGAGGACATCCCATTCTCCTTAATAATAATCGTCTCTTTCTGTTAGTAACTTATCTTCAGTCAAGAAAGGAAAAAGATAAAAAAGACAATAGAAAAAGATATCTTTGTGTGATTCTATTGAAATCTTATAATCTGTGAGATCATTAACTTTCAGGGTGAATATGCACAAAATTCTGATATATTATGATTTTTTTTGCATACTATGAATATATTCCTTGAATTTTCCATGTGAAGTGGAGAATACGGATTGATCAAAAACATGCTCTAATGATTTAATATTATCTTTCTAAGGTTGGTTGCAATATATGTGCAAATTTTAATAGGAGAGCCATATTTTTTATTAATATTTGTCTATGCTATTTTGTCAGAGTTTTGTTTCATTTCAATGTATATCAGCATGCTAGTAGGAAATTGAAATCTTACGTTTTTATTATTTTTTTTTCTGCAACTCTTAAATGCCACAGATGGAGAGAAGTATTCTCAATCTTGAGAATGTTCAGTGAGAAGAACGGATCACTTGTGATATCTACAGCTGAAGCATATCGGTTGAAATTTCTGATGACATGCTTTGGTAATTTCAGTTGCTATTTTATATGCCTTGGACACAGATTTAGGTTCAGGATAATCTGATAGTCAGTTTTCAGTGTACCTATGAACTTGTTCATGTACATCCAATTCAGCTTCATATTATGTGGTTTTATTATTTATGGGGTGAATCAGAGTGACATACATATGATTTACAATTTATGGATGATTTCATATCTTCTTTTGAAGGTCATATTTGGCTTTTGAGAGTTTTTTTCTTCTATAGGTCTTAATTACTTACAGCTTACTATTGGCATCGCATAATAATTCCTTGGTTGCTATCTGAAACCTCTTTTAGTTGAAAATTTCCTAATTCAAAGGTGGGCAATCAGGAGTTCTTGGTAGTTTTTGCCTTTTTTTTGTTTCATATTCTTCATTACCTTTTGTTAAAGTAGCAGAAAGGTTCTGCTGTATAAGCTAGTTTAAGTAGTGTGAATTCACTGAGTACTATGTGTTCCAAACATGTTTGATTATCTCATAAAAAACATTGGGTTATGCAATTGCCCTGATTTATAATATGTGATATTTTTGGCGTTGGAAGGAATAACCTGGTATTGTTTCTTTATAATGGGTAAATTTGCCAAGATCCAAGATAGTAATGGATCTCCACTTCAGCTGTTGAGTTGACCTATGAAGCATGGACAAGGATCCTATTTGAATTGTTGCAATGTTGTTGAATAAATTTCCAACAATACTTGTCTGACATTTCTCATTAAGTGTCCAATTAAAAATAAAATATTGGCCCAAACACTTTAGGCATCACCTCTATAGAGCTCAGGCAATTGTGCTTACACCTGCATTGAATGGACACAAACCAATATCATTAAAAAAATATTCAATTTTTAGCTTTTAGAAAATCAACTTAAAATATAATATAAAATTTAAAAACTCCATGTCTTACCTTTGTGAGACTTGTTGCCATAAAAGAAATAGAAACCTGGCTTATAGAAGGTGAATATATCTTCTTATAAGATATGCCAATTTCTTATTGTAAGATTTTTCGTAAAGTGACCAATTTCATTTGTTGTAGAGCAATGTTTCTTAATATTTTTTTGACTCATTATCATAAGAAAAAATTTGAATAGGCAAGAATATGTAAATTTTGATTATCAATTTAGATCTTTTGTTATATTTCTCCTATTTTATTTCAACAATTTGTCTAAATACACATTTGTGTATAGAGTCCCGGTGTCTTATATTTTAGACATTAATCGTGTTAGAGTGGTAGGAGTTGTTTCTACTTCTCCCCTGCAGTTACTTGAGCAAGTAGGAAAAATGGAGGTGGTACAGAAGGCCTACCTGAACTATAATCCTGTGTTGCTTATTTATAGTGTGTGTGTGTGTGTGTTGGGAGGGGGTTAGGGTGAGACAAAGCTATAGTAATTTTAGCCGATCTTCATAACACGTACCAACAAACCTTATAAGATACAGGCTTTAAGTTTGATCATATTGTAATTCTTGTTTGATAAACTATACTGGGGATAGGAGGTGAGAGAAATACATGTGCACTTGCACACTACATGATTTTATTTTGGAATTCCTAAAGAATGAATATATCTTCTTTAGGGTAGCGACCTTTTTCCTTATAGGTAACCTAATAATAATCAAGTTACACCAGAACCTAAAAGCTCGAGTTTTCAGCAATAATATTTAATGAAGTTATTCTTTAATTATTTGAAGCTAATGAAGTTTGCCAGAGATATAGAATCATTTACATGCTTCTACTTAATACTTTAACTTTTTAGGGGGCTGCTCCTCTCATGGTATGAGAGCAGGTTATTAGCCAAGTTGTCACAGACAACTTTTGTGATTTTGTTTCTGATATTTTGCTGACCTTGCACATCTAAGTGATTTTATTTGATTAACTGTGTGCGTGTCTTGGGGATGGGCACAACTATTTATGCTTTTCATTCTTGAGTGGCATTTTTTAAGAGAAAAGAAAGGCGAAATGACTCATCCAAAAGAGACTGGGAAACAAATTCATATTGTCAATTTTTTTAAAAGAATGAAATATTCTTAGAAAAGGAAAGTCTCAAAATTTAACATAAGCTAATAAGGAAGATGATTTTGAAAACGGAAAGTCTCAAATATAAGCTAATGTGGAATATGCTTTTGACAATAAATTCTCGAATTTAATATAATCTATTAAGGAAAATGATTTTGAATACTGATTTATTTTCACCATTACACGCACGAATGGGGAATAATTATAACCAAAGCTCAAAAGGATATTTTGTGGTATTATTGTGACAGGCACTGGTATGTAAGTCAATCTGATTTTTTTTCTCTTAATTTTAATGTAATATTATAAAGAGAAAATGAGTTTTTAAAATCTACTTGCTATTGTTAGTTTTAATGATAGTTTTCTTTTTCTTCTTTATTTGTGGAACAAACCCATCTTTTAACATACAAATACATACATATCTATACACACACATAAGTATATATACACATACATACATATATACATGTGTATATATATATATATATATATATATATGTTTGTGTGTGTGTATATATACACACACATGCATACACAGAGACATACACACACATACTGTCTTCCAATTGAGTTAAACCTTATCATGTAGATTGATGAAGTAGAATCATCGTTAGAATTTATGGGCTTGAAGTAGTGGCACAAAGTCTTCAACTTAATGGCATTAAATGGTCTCAGTAATTTCCCTGAAAGTACAGCTGTACTGAGATATATTCTAATTATTAATTAATACATTTCATAAGAATTAATGCTAAAAGACATGATTATCTGACAGTTTCCACATGTGGTACTAATTAAGCTCCGCAACAGGACAGCATTTGTTTGTCTCTACTGATTTGGGGTATTTAAATCTGCAAGGGAAAAGTTAGCACCTCTCTTGCAAAACAATCTCTTCCAACCAAAGCCCTTCTAGTTTTGATTTTCTATGGTGGATGTTTTTCTTCATTTTAACTTTTTTTTTATATGACAATTCTCTAGGGACTTCTGCAAGGATACATGTATTCATTGTTTGATGAGGTAAATAAATCCTCATTAAATGATTTAATTCTGATCAGTAATTGATTGGAGAAAGGATCCTTGGAGGCTTCATCTTCTTTAAAATTCTGTTTTCTTAACTTGATTTGTTTTTTGTGGTGTGGCATTACTAGTTCTTTCTGTATGGAGTGACTCAAACTTGTCCTCAGTGTCTTGTAATTCAAATTATGTCCGTTCGTATGGAAAATTTTCATTATACTTTTTTATTTGAAGAACTTGCTTCAACATCTAATACTGAAATTTACTTCCCGTGAACTTTGCGTCTATGTTGCAAAATACTGTTCACATGCTTACATTTCTTGCCTTTCATGGTTTTCTCCTTGTATTGTCGTTGGATTTTGCGGAGATAGATATGGTCTCTCACATTTCAGATTCTTATTGGATTTTGGTTTGGTCCTCCCACTTTTGTATTTCTTTTTTCTATTTATTGTATTGAGAATGTTGCATATGATTAGTACAGGTTGTAGTACTAATCTGGTTAGGATTGCAACCTATATAGTGATGCAATAACATTGTTTCCTTTTGATTAAAAAAAGAGCTGATAATCATTTTTTTTTTCTGACCTGTACTTTTGTTTCTATATCTACAGCGATATTCTGAAAATTGACTTCTTTAGGCTGGGTTCCCTAGCTCGTGAAACGGAGGAAAGGGTGCAAGGTATAATTGTCCATCTATTGGGGTTATACCAACTGGTAAACGTGACATATCTATATGCTTTGTTATCACTTTCTTTAATTGGATATAGACATTTGGTCTACAACAAGAACTGGTACTTTTTAAAAGACAGAAATAAGTGAAACTGGCCCGGGGAATATAACAAGAAAGCATAATGCCTATAATTATATTTTTCTTCATTCACTGTGTGCATCTGTCTTTATTCTATTTAAACTATTTATCTTCTAAAGCAAAAAAAATATTTTTCTTGGCCCAAAATCATGAGCTGTTGAGCGATGATTTAATAATTTTGTGTTAAAGATTTAGAACCAATGTAGGACTTCGATCTTTTACTATCCTCATTATTCATAATAAATAAATCAAATTTCAGCATAACGCAAAGTGAACATGGATGTATATTCTTTGCTTCAAAGTTCAAACTCAAAAAGGGTCTTGCTTACAAGGTTTTGCTAATACCATCATTTTTTAGGCATCAGTTTTTAGTATGACATTTTGAAGTTAAAACTACTTTTAGGCATCATTTTTTTCTTTTTGAGATATGATTTCTATTAGTTTTCATAAATAACCCTTAGAATGTGACAAGGCTAAGTTTGAAACATTGAGCACCGTTTGTAGTATTTATAGCCAGCTAGTGTTCCTTGTCTAGCAACATACTCCCCTCCACCTTTTTGTCTGTATTGGTTGATTTTGTCCGCACCTCTAACCTATTTTGTCTTTTTTTACACTTATTGCATCTCTTTTAAGCATAGCTATTTACTGTAGTATGTTAAAAATCTATGATTGCAGTATAGGGTGAGTTTAGTTCTGTTATTCAGGCATTAGACCATCTTCAAACTAGATTTCTTTTATACGGTACCATTTCAAGTATATGATGAACCATTGGATGCTCTAATAAGCATGAAGGTAATATGAACATAATAATATTTTACCAAAACGAAAAACTAAAAATATTTTGTTGTATAATTTTTATGGTAATTCTTCACAGTATTTGATATAAAAATCTTACGAGGTACCTTTTTGTTGTTATTGGACATGGACACAAATGTCAAATGTGCTTTTATTATATAATCAGTTAGGAAGTGTGTCAGATGAGTGATCGACATTTGAATCTTCGATTGACTTGTTTATATTGTGATTGCATGTTACAGTTAGTCATCTAGCATGGAATATGAAACCCAAAAGAAATGCGTTTGTTTGGAATTTAATTACATACATTTATATTTCTCAGTTTAGTGGGAGTGCAAGTACATTTTTACAGACTTATTTGCATAAATAAAGTCCGTTTATTACCTTGCATGCATTTCTCGTTATCCATTATTAGATACAACACTCACTAATTTATTTTGTTAGGAAAGCACAAATGCCAGAAATTTTTTACATTAATTACTGTCTTTAGCTTTGTATGGAATTTATTATATTTAATATCCCTGTTTCATTTTTTAGTGTGAATATGATTAAAAGGGTTCTACCTAAGAATCATCAATATTCTTTCATGTGGCAAAATCTCTCTTGCCATATACGTACACATGCATGTGCATGCACACACAAACACCCTTGCTTGGAGATTTTCAGGTATGATCATAGAATTACAAACCACCTTTCCTTTCGAAGAACACGGTGCTTCCTCGAAATAAAAGAAACTAAGAAGAAAGCGCAGGACTTGGTAAAATATTGTTGTTTGTTAGCTTGTATGAGAAGGTTGATATTGTGGGAGATGGACATAGCTGTTACCTTTCTGAGATTATCCTTATAGACATCTTTGACTGTTTAACCTGGTACGGTTGGAGAATATGTAAGCCTTCCATTTTTATCACTTTATGTAAGGGTGTTTATACACTATAGAAAAACCAATTCTAATAATAAAACATGGATGCATTGAAGCTCCTTATTCGTATTCTTATTGGAGGGGCACATTTTCTGAACCTTGGAATATGTTTTGAAGGAGGGGTTTGCTTTCATTTTTTTTTTGTCAACGAGGAATGAAAGATAAGTCATTGTATAAGTTTTCTGTCATCTCATTCTTTTTTTCTTTAATAAAGTTTTATGATTATATAATTTAGTCTTCCATCACAAATGCCTCCAAACAGCTCCTTTTGCGTTAGTTTTCTTGAACTAATTGTTCTGTTTATTTCCCATGTGCGAGTTAGTGACTAAATTTTGTGGGAAACTGTGCCAATATTATAAAATTATGAAATTATTCTTTGAGCGGCAAAGTATTGTATATAATTGAATTGACAGGTGTTCCAAAGTATTTAATACAAAGAAAAAGAAATATAGAATTATTATTAAATTTTTAAATGAACATATAGGGATGTATATTAATAGATATAAATCATACAAAATAAATGGTTAAGTCCATTACATCCAATATTCTCCCTCAAGTTTGGACAAAGTAAAGATTTAATAAAAGTATTTCTTAATTTATCATTCTAATTAACAAACTTAGCAGTACAAATTTAGGCTTAGTCTTTATATAATTTAGTCTTAGTCTTTTTATATACAATCTTTTCTTAAATAAAATGGTAATAAATTTTAGTATATTTGGTTATTTCATCAAAGACAACATTTGAGTTAATATAAAGAATAATAACTTGATTATTATATAGGAGTGTCACTTTGAGTGATTTATCTAAATTGTAATTTTTTAAGTAATTGATTAAGTCAAATAAGCTCATAAGTAACTAAAGCAATAAATTTATATTTTGCTTTTGTACTGAATTTCACAATGATGTTTTGTTTGTTATTTTTCCGAGAGATTAAATTATCATTAATAGAAACACAATATTTAAAAATGGATTTCCACTAAAAGGAGATCCTATTAAATCAACGTTTGAATGACATATAACTCTAATATGGTTATGTGACCATAAGCAAGTTCTTTCTAAGATAATTTTTAATGTACTTCAATATACAAATGATTGCATTCCAATAATTTACATTTAGGAAATTAAGAAGTTGATTCACTACATTAACAACAAATGAAATATTAGGATGAGTAACAATAAAATAGTTCAATTTTTTAACTAATCTTATGTAATTCTCAAAATTTGAGAGAGACTCCTCTCATTAGTAGGAGTTTGACATTAGAATTCATAGGTGTGTTAACAAATTTTGAATTCATTATCTCAATTTCTTTCAAAATATCCAACACGTACTTTTTTTTATAACAATATCATTGTTGGATTGTGCTACCTCAATTCTCAATAAATATCTGAGTTTGTCAAGATTTTTGGTCTGAAGTGGGTGACAAAGGTGTTGTCTTACTTGAGAGATGCCATGGTGATCATTGCTTGTGAGAACAATGTCATCAACATATATATAACTAGATAAATACACCTAGAACTCGAGTGACAGTAAAAAATTGAATGATTTACCTCATTACGAGTCATACCAAATTGTTAAACATTACTAATCTTTCCAAGTGAGGTTCTAAGAGATTGCTTAAAGCCATATAAAGATTTGCAAAGATGACATACCAATTTAGAAGACTCTTCCTTAGCAACAAAATCTGGAAGTTGCTCCTTATCAATTTGCTCCTTTAAATTCCCATTACGAAAAACATTTTTGCCATCCAGTTGATAAAAGTTATGAATAAGTGAATACAAACCATCTTAACCATTGGAGAAAAAGTATAACATAGTCCAAACCAAAACTCTGTGTATAACCTTTAGCCACAAAACGAGTTTTAAGTTAATTAATAATATATTAAGACCAACTTTGATAGAAAAAATCCACTTACAACTGATAACATATTTTCCAGAAGGTAAAGGAACGAGTTTGCTAGTTTCACGATTTTGAAGAACACTTATTTTATCAGGCATGACCTGATGCCAATCAGGATGAGTATCTACAAATTTTGAAATTGGCATAGAAGAAACAAACGAAAGACAAATATAGAAAAAGTGACATAGTCTATGGTAATTTAAAGCAGTATAATGTAGAGAGGAATTACGGATAGAACATATACCTTTACAAATGACAATAAGAAGATCATGTTTAACCGTCGGAGCCGGAGATGCCGATGGAGCTGACACTAGATGAAAGTCATTTGGTGGGTGATGGAAGTCTAATGATGATTGTACACTTGAATTGTACACTTGAAGGGTTGCTGGAGGTGGGGCATCTTTAGGTATACTAGACACAACAAGAGGATAACGAACAACATGAATATTTACTTGATCGGACAGAGACGTAGGAAGAGAAGAAGACTTAAAGTAGATAGAAAACTCAGTAAATGTGACATCTGTTGAAATGAAATAGCAGTTAAGGGAATATGAGAAACATTTATATTATTTTTTAGATTTAGTGAATCTTAAAGAGATACATTTATGTGACCTAGCAGATAATTTATCAAGATCCAGACTAAAATTATGAACAAAGCATACAAACATAAGAAATTTAAAGGGATAAGGGATGAAGAGGTTTATAAGGAAATAAAATAGAATGAGGAATTTTATTATCGAAGAGGATTAATGTGATAACATGCACTAAGAATAACATCACCCCAAAAACATTGAGGAACCTCACCACGAAATAAAAGAGTGTGAGTTGTTTCAATAAGATGTTTATTCTTGCACTTAGCCACTCCGTTTTGTTGAGATGTATTAATACACGAGGTTTGGTATAGAATGCCATGAGATGTCATAAAATTAAAAGAATGAGAAAGATATTCATGCGTATTATCACTTCTTAAGGTTTGAATGGAAATTCCAAATTGATTTCTAATTTTATTGTAAAAAAATTGAAATATAGAAAACAATTTAGAATGATTTTTCATTAAAAGCAAGCAAAACATATTGAATAATAATCAATAAAACTACAAAATATTAAAACCTCAAAATGGACTTAGCATGACTTGATCCTCAAATGTCAGAGTGAATTAAGGCAAAAGGTGACGAAAAACGTTGTGAAACACTACTAGAGAAAGAATTGTGACTATGTTTCCTTACATGACATGACTCACAAGAAAAACTTAATAACTTAGACAAACTTAAAACAAAATGTTACATTTTGATAAGATTAGGATATATAACTAAGCATAAAGGAGAAATGGAGAAACCATTATCATGCCAACATGTGCAAATATTTGTAGGTGATAAAGATCATGAGACTTACATCTGGTGCCAATCATCTGTCTTGAACTTTGGTCTTGTAAACAAAAAAAAAATTGGTAAAAGAAATAACACAATCAAGGAATGAGTGAGACGACTATTGGATAATAAGTGAAAGAGAGACCTAGGAACATATAGAACATTATCAATATAAAAGGAAGGAAGAAGGCGAAAAGTACCAACACCATGTGCTAAGACCCTAGAGTCATTAGCCATGATAATAGAAGGTAAATAGCCAAAAGTAGACAAAGAAGAGAAAACAAATTTGTTACCACAGTAGAAGTTTGCACATGACCAATTTGAGTAACCACACGAAATCGAGGAGGACAACCATGTAAGACATAACACCTATCAATTTTGTGGCCAAACTTGTGAGAATGGTCACACTTGTGCCACTCTTTGCTCGGCTTGCAAGGATGATTCCAATCATCACACTGAGATACTAGAGTAAAAGAGTCATCCTAGGAAGCAATATATCAATGATTTACTTACTTGAAAAATGTAGAAGGATGGAACAAGTGAAAGTAAAACACGAAAACAATAGGGATCTAAAATCTGATCATAGATATGAAAATACTCATTAGGAAGCATATGTGATGAGGACATTGAAATTGATCAAGGTTCAACGCAAATACTTAGAGGGCCTATGACTAGAGCTACGACTAAGAAGGTAGAGTCCTTACAACAAATGGTGGTTTGAGACCAAGACCTTAAGCTTCTTTGGGTCTTAATTAACCACAAAGTCGTGTTATCTATGCTCAGAATGTTGATAGTTTATTTATCTTTTATATGTTTTTTAGTACCTGAGAAATAATTTGTATAAATCATTTGGGTATAATGAAAAGTCAAATTTTGGATGTCAATTTTCTGAAATGTGAGAGATCCTCTGGTAGGGTTCTTTGTTGAACCATTTGATCTTATCAAGAATTTACTGAAATTCTTGTGACGATCTAAAGGACTTTTCAAACGTTAAATTGTTTGTGGTGTCCATCTTTTTTCCTTACTCAATCCCGACTCTTGTTAATTTCTTTTTTCACATTGTTAATTTTCCAAAATCTGTCCAGATTTACTTATTCTCATATATCATGTCTTACTAATTCTTTTACCATGATTTATATGTCTAAATTGTGATTTAGAGTGTCATATTTCTTCTCGTTGTGGTTTCGTTGCAATCAGAGCACTATAAGTCGAGATACCTAAAAACGTTAATCATACGTTTCTGGCTGAAAATTGTGCATAGATTCGCATCACATGGTAATCAGAACAAGGTTGGTCATAGTTTGTTCTTTCAATTTCCTAGTGTGTCAATTTTTCTTCAGTTCTAGTTTAGTATTATGTTTCTGTTCTTAGTGTTCATCATTATTCAATAACTTTAATCCTTTCAATCCATGTGATTTGGACAAAGTTGTTGTTGAGTGTTGAATATATGGTTCTTTTATTGGAATTTTGTCTAGTATCATTCTCAAAATTTGCAACTTTAATGCTTCATTCCAAAATTATATATTTTCATTGTTATAAGTATTTGTGTGTAAAAAAAAATTGCAAAAGAAAAAGATAGAGAACAACAGTTGTATTCTAAAAGCAGTGTATTCCACTTGTTTGATAAAATTTGTAAGTGTCAAGTGTTTTCTCTAATCATCTTTTTCTTTTTCACAAAATTAACGTTTGTATTGTTTGTTTGTTGGTAGTAAAATTGTTCTTTACTATTTTCTTGTTATTGTGGGGGTTAAATTTTGTTTAATCGTATGATTGCTACCCTTAACAATAATTCTTGGTTATAGATGTTTGATTCAAGTAAGAACTTTAAGTGAGGGGAGAGAGTGGTAAAAGGCAAGAGTGAAGCATTAAAGAACGAGCCGTAAAAGAGAACACTATATACGAGTGATACATGTTTGAGTATAAAGACGTGAGAAGTGTCGTGAGGTCTTATTATTTCATGTTTTGGTTCTTTTCTTGAAATATGATAGGTACATGTGGTAATGATACCCTTCCTCAAAGAAAAATAATAGAATGTTGATTGATGCCATTACAGCCCAAATGTAGAAAATGATGAGAGAGCATACAAAGGAGTTGTATGAGAGAATTGAACAACTAGAAAACCAAGGAAATGGTGATAATGGTGGAGGTAGAAGGAAAAGAAGGAGAAATAATGAGGGTGATCCTAAAGAGGATAAAATTGAAGGAGTAAAGTTGAACATACCCCCTTTAGAGGAAAGAGTGATCGAGAAGCATATTTAGAATGGGAAATGAAAATTGACCAACTATTTGAATGTCATAATTCGCCAAGGATAAAAAGTTGAAGGTGGTAACCATGGAGTTCGTTGACTATGCTCTCATATGGTGGAACCAAATACAAAGAGAGAGGGTGAGATATGAAGAACCCTTGGTGGAAAGTTGGGAAGAGATGAAGAGATTGATGAGAAGAAGATTTATACCTACTCATTTTCAAAGAGAGCTTCATAACAAGTTTCAAAGACTTACACAAGGTAGTAGAAGTGTTGATGAATATACAAAGAGATGGAGGTTTCCATGATTAAAGCTAATGCTATGGAGGATTGGGAGGCTACTATAACTGTCCTACATGGGTTAAATAATGACATAAGGGATGTTGTGGAGTTGCCAAATTATGTAGAGTTGGAAGACTTCGTTCATCAAGCCTCTAAAGTGGAACAACAATTGAAAAGAAAGGGTGCCATGAGGAGGAGTTCATCTAATTTCCACTTTCCTAGTTGGAAGGACATAAACAAGGAGGAAGGGTCATCAACAAGCAGTTCCAATGTGACAGCTCAAAGAACTCAAAATAAGTTTGAAGAGGCACTTAAGAAAGCAAGGAGTAGTGAGATTAAGTGCTTCAAGTGTTTGGGAAGAGGTCACATAGCTTCTCAATGTCCTACTAAGAAGACCATGTTACTTAAGGAGGATGGAGAAATAATTAGTGAATCTTCTTCAGAATTTTCTCCATCTAATGATGAACAAGAGTATGAAGAGGAAAGAGAGTCAGGAGGAGATTTCTTCATGATTAGAAGGATGTTAGATAGTCAAGCAGTTAAATTGGATGACTATGAACGAGAAAATATTTTTCATGCAAGATGCCTAATCCAAGGAAAGTTGTGCTCTTTGATTATTGATGGTGGGAGTTGCACTAATGTGGCTAGTTTAAGGTTGGTTTCAAAAGTGAATTCGGAGACTGAGCCACACCCATGGCCATACAAACTTTAATGACTTAATGAAGATAGTGAGATGACTGTGAATAATTAAGTTGAAGTGGGTTTTTTTCATAGAAAAATATGAAGATTCTATGTTATGTGATGTGGTGTCTATGAAGGCTTGTCATTTGTTTCTTGGGAGACCTTGGAAATATATAGGAGAGTCATGCATGACAGTTTCACTAACAAGTTTACTTTTGTTCATAATGATTGCAAGACTATTCTTGCACCATTGACTTCAAGAAAAGTTAGTCAGTATCAATTCAAAATGAGAAAGAAAAGAAAAGAAGAGAGAAGGGAAAAAAAGAAAATGGAAAAAGAGGGTGAAAAAGAGAAAGAGATAAAAAAATCAAATTTGTAAAAGAAAAGGAAGTGAAAAGGGTTATGCAATTGAAAAAGGCAATGCTTTTACTTTTGAGTAAAGAATGTAATTCAAACAACACATGTTCTACTAACTCTCTCCCAAGAGAAGTTTCTTTTTTGTTGCAGGAATTTGAAGATATTTTTTCCAAAAGAAGTGTCTACAAGTCTACCCCCTTTTAGGGGTATTGAGCATCATATTGATCTTATTCCAGGAGCTTCATTGCCTAATAGACCAGCCTATTGGAGCAATCCTCAAGAAACCAAGGATATTCGAAAACAAGTTGAAAATTTGATGTAAAAAGGGGTAGGTTAAAGAAAGCTTGAGTCCATGTGTAGTTCCAGTCATTCTAGTCTCTAAGAAAGATGGAACTAGAAGGATATCCATAGATTGTAGAGCCATCAATAACATCACAATAAAGTATAGACATCCCATTGCTAGATTAGATGATTTGTTGGATGAATTGTATAATGCATATGTCTTCTCTAAAATTGACTTGGAAAGTGGATATCATCAAATTAGAATTGGAGTAGGTGATGAATGGAAAACAACCTTTAAAACTAAATATGGGTTGTATGAATGGTTGGTTATGCCCTTCGGGTTGATCAATGCTCCTAGTACCTTCACGAGATTAATGAATCATGTATTAAAGAAATTTTTAGGAAAGTTTGTTGTGGTCTATTTTGATGATATTCTTATTTATAGCAAATCTTATGATGATCATGTTGTGCAGTTGAGGTGTGTTTTGGAAGCACTTAGAATGGAGAAATTGTATGCTAACATGGAAAAATGTGTGTTTTGTATGGATCATGTTGTTTTTCTTGGTTTTGTTTGTAACTCACAAGGAGTGCATTTTGATTTAGGGAAGGTAAAAGCAATTCAAGATTGGCCAACCTCCAAAAGTATAAGGTAAGAAGTTTCCATGGCTTAACAAGTTTCTATAAGAGGTTTGTGAGAGATTTTAGTACTTTGGCTGCACCTCTTAGTAAAATAGTGAAAAAGAATGTTGGATTTAATGGAGAGAAAGACAAGGAAAGGCGTTTGCCACCCTTAAGCATGAGTTAACTAATGCCTCCATTCTTACATTGCCAAATTTTGCAAAATCTTTTGAAATTGAATGTGATGCGTCTAATGTGGGTATTGTGTTGTTTTGATGCAAGAATGTCATCCAATTGCTTATTTTAGTGAGAAGTTAAATGGTATTCCTCTAATCATTAGCCCACTTAAGTCTTGAATTGGATCATAGACTTCATTTTTCATTTTGTAGGCTTGGACTTTCTCATTATGGGTTTTGTAAAGTTGAACTTGGATGTTCACATCATTATTCCAATGAGTCTTCAACTAGTGAAGATGAGAAGGAGACAATAAATGTGAAAAGAATAGAAAGTGATTTATTGATGATTAGGAGATTGTTAAGAAGTGTATCACAAACTTTAAATTAATATAAAAAAACAACAATTTTATACATATCAATAAAAAATCGTATAATTTAATTGTTAAAAGTGAAAATTGTATATTATTTAAAATCCGTCTGAAAAAATAACTAAATATGACAAATATCAAAATAATAAACTTATCTCTTTTTATAGTAGAAAACATTAAAATAGTTAAATAATATCATTGCAGGTTTCCCTTTCCATTTTTTTCCAATTAAATAAGAAAAGAATAAACATACATTAACTTACGTGACTTCATTTTAATTTAACTACGGATGTGAAATTACACTAAATATATATTACAAAAGAATTTAGAGTAAATGATAATTTTCACGTTGAAAGTATACTCCAATGATAATTTAATTCTTGAAAAAAAAAAGAAGATCTAAATTAACCCACGTGTACAAAAAAACAAAAGTCAAATTTTGTAATTTTGTGTCAAATTACTCCTAAAAATACATTTCAATATTATATCGATCTTAAATAAAACAAATATATTTCAAAATGTATGGTCTATACAAAAAGTAAGAAAAAAAGATTCACACTTTTCCATCCAAATAAGAACTGAGAGAGAAAAAGAAAACCAACATAAAAGGTTTTTTATGGTGCATTGATTTCCCATGGTTTTTCTTTCCCAACCATATATTATCCTCAAGAAAAGTGCAAGATTGGCCATCACCATCCGATGATATTCACATGTTCAAAACACTCTCTTCTCTTTTCTATGTGGCACACTGTCTGTGAGAAGCCACTTAGAACTCACCAACAAAGCAAGTAACTCACCTCACCAAGATGGCGAGTACCTCTTTCTGCTTGCTCCACTCACCCCTCTGCAAATTCCCATCTTCATCTTCTTCATCTTCTTCATCTTCATCTGGGTGCAGAACGAAGACCAAGTTGCGAGCTCCCACATCGTGCTTGGGCCAGCAAGACCCAATCTGCGGGAAAAGAACCATTCTTTTAACGAGCATAGCCCTTCTTCCATTTCGCCGTTTGAAGAGGGCCCCAGCTCTCGAACCACCACCCCCAACTCCAAGTAAGTTTCTTGAATCTACATTTCTGAATTATAATAACGTAGTTGCATTTGGGCCGCTGAATTAGCCAGTAGTATCCCGAAAAAAGAGTTCTTGGAGTGGTTTATTGCATAACCGGAATATTTTCTGATATGGGTTTACTTGTAATGTATTCGATTAGTAGAGGATTTAAAACAACGCAATGCTAAACTTGTGTAGCAGTTATGTAGGAGGATTCGTCCTTCAGAGTTCACTTGCATTCATGTTAGGAGCCAAGATTCAAGTGTTTCACGCTTTTTTGGTTGAATTCAATGCGATGTTTTCGAAATTAAAGAGATTTGGATTTGGAACTCCCGAGTTTAATAGAACAGTGATGCAATTGGTCAGAAGAGTGATGGAAGAGAAAGAAATGAGAAGGATGTGTGGTGGATGTTCTCTCCTTTTCTGCTTTTTAATATTCAAAAAGAAAATTAGAACTCGCTTTCAAGTTTCAAGTTGTGAAAATACATGTTCCTTCTTTTTGGTTCTAGGATATTATAAACTCTTGAATTTTAAATTCTTTTCTCCTGGGATGTAAAATAAATGGATACTTAGAAACTTCCTTGTGTAAGTTCTTATTGATTTGCTGCTTTTTGCTTGTGACATGTTCGATGTTACCACACTGATTTTAAAAGGAATAGTTGATTATTTTACATTACAACCCTTACAATATGCTACTAGAGCTTCATACATATGTCAAAAAGGTCTCCATTTCTCCCTTTTTGGACCCCTTTATGTACATGTATGCATTGTTGACCCTTGCTCCATTAGTTGTATATTGATGTCCTATGAGGTCTGCCCTTTACTCTAGAGAAAATTGTGTTTTTAGGACCTCAGGTGTTTTAAGTAACTTTGGGGTAATTATTCATTCTCATTGCAGCAGAAGAAAATGAGGTGAAGACACAAGAGGATAACGAGGAAGCCGAGGTTTGTGAGTGGTTAAGATCAGATAGCAATGTCGAATAGTAAATTTATTTGTATTTGTGCTTAGATGTTTTCAGTTGATCTAAACTTTGTAGCTTCTATGGACAGACAGCACCTGAAGTGGACACACCATCAAATTCCTTTCTGACTCTCCTGAATGGAATTGGGATATTTTCTTCTGGTGTGTTGGGTGCTCTCTATACACTTGCTCAGAAAGAAAAGTCCACTGCTGATGCAACAATAGAAACAGTAAGCTTATTTGCACTCTTATGTTTCTTAGATGTGTGTTAGCCTTTGAGGAATGTCTCTCTTCCTAACAGTCATACAGTGAAAAAGGGAGATGAGGAAATATTCTTCTGCTATTAAGGGAACAAAAATGTCTGTCACTTTCCATTTAAATGATTTAAATGTTTTTTTTATTTCTAAAATTAGATTTGAATGATTTGTCATGAAAGTTTAAGCAGTATTTTTACTGGTCAATGTGCACAGATGAGCAGGACACTGAAGGAAAAGGAAGAACTGATTGTTTCCTTAAAGAAGAACTATGAGTTGAAGTTACTGAATGAGCAGGAGGAACAAGCCAAGATAATTGAAAAGGCAAAGGGAGAGGAGCAAGCATTGATAGAACAACTAAATTCTGCGAACGGTACTATCAACCGCTTGAAGCAGGAGCTTAAACATGAGAAAAGTTTGATAGAGGACCTGAAACTTCAAATTGACAGACTTGAGACTGAGATTTCAAAGACTGTTGCAGATAAGAACGATCTCGAAAACAATTTGAAAGAAAAGATAGATTCCATTGAAGTTTTACATGAAAGAATCAGTGTGCTCAGTGTGGACCTCAAGGACAAAGAAGATGTCGTTAAGAATCTCAATTCTTCCCTAGCAGTAAAGGAGTTGGAATTGAAGAGTTTGAATTCTACCTATGAGAAAACCAAGGATGAGTTATCCAGTGCACAATTGCAGGTTCAAGGGTTGAAGGATGAACTACATAAAAGTCAAGAGGAACTAGAAGCTAAAGATGCCTTGGTGATGGAACTAAATTCAAGATTGAGTTCCTTAACTCTTGAGAATGATGATTTTAGGAGTAAATATGATGTCATGGAGAGGGAATACAATGACTTAAAGATCACTACTGAAAGAAAGGCTGCTTTGGACTCTAGGGTTTTAAGTGAAAAAGAAGAGGAGCTTCGCGAGCTAAAGCATCAATTTGACCTTGCCCTGCGTGAATCAAACAAAAACCTGAGCATCAATGCTGATTTATCCCGAGAAAGAGATCTTTTGAAGGAGGCCCTTGAGAATCAATCTGGTAAAATGAAGGATTTGAAGCATGAACTTCAAGTCACCCAGGAAAATCTTGAAAAATCAAGAAATGAGTCTGCTGAATTGGAAAACCTTCTAAATGAGTCAAAAAAACTGCGCAATGAGCTTGAGGTTGAGGTGTCTAAGCTTTCATCTGAGCTCACTGAAGTTAAAGTATCACTACAGAGAAGTCTTGATAATGCAAAACGTGAGTCAGAAATGCTAGCAAGTGAGCTTACAACTACAAAGGAACATTTGAAGAAAGCCGAAGAGGAGCTACAAGGGAAATCTCATGAATTGACAATTGCTCTTGAAAAGCGCGATAGCCTGCAAAAAGAATTAATCGACGTCTACAAAAAGGCTGAGAGCACAGCAGAGAATTTGAAGGAACAAAAGCAGTTAGTTGATTCTTTGAACAAAGATATACAAGCTTTAGAGAAGCAAATATCAGAAGACAAGGAGTCTCGAAAATCTCTTGAGATGGACCTGAAGGAGGCTATCAAATCACTTGATGAAATGAACCGAAATGCGATGATCCTTTCTGGTGAACTACAGAGAACTAACTCTCTTGTTTCTAGCCTTGAAAAAGAGAAAGAGATGCTTATTAAGTCCCTAACAGACCAAAGAAATGCAAGCCAGGAGGCCAAGGACAACATTGAAGATGCTCATAACCTCATCATGAAACTTGGCAATGAAAGAGAGATTTTAGAGAGAAAAGGGAAGAAATTGGAGGAGGATTTGGCTTCTGCCAAGGGTGAGATATTGCGCTTAAAGAGTAGAATCAGTTCTTCTAAAGTTGCTGTTAACAATGAACAAGTGCAGAAAGATGGAGGTGAAAACAAGGTCAATTCTTCAAAAGTTGCTGTTATCAATGAACAGGTGCAGAAAGATGGAGGTGAAAACAAGGCCAATTCTTCAGAAGTTGATGTTGACAATGAGAAAGTGCAGAAAAATGAAGGTGAAAGCAAGGTTACTGTAAGTGCGAGGAAGACTGTCAGAAGAAGAAAAGCTAATCCACAATAATAACATAGAAAAAGTTTAGAGAGTTTTCTACTAAAAAATTTCTATTAGGGTAATGATATTCTGTAATAAACTATATTTGGAAGCCAGTTGATGTTGAACTCTATTCATTTTGGCATGCAAAAAATTCCATTGCAATAGTATTGTACAAATGGGAATTGTTAAGCTTGTAGGACTAACCTTACATCAAACATGGGTGTATATACAGCAATTTTTCCTTGTCTATCAAACACTCTTTGCTGACTGATTTATAGCATTATTTCCTTCAGTTTAAAGAGTACGTGTGAAACTTTTGCATGTTCTCATAAGCATGAAGGTAATATAAACCTAAAGTAGCTTATGTTTTTCCTTAAAAATGAAAAGCATACAAGTTAAATATTTGTCGACTATTTTTCAGCAATTCTTACATTTGTTATTTGACATGTTGAGGCTGTTCTCCTCGGTCTGAAGCTGGAGGACTTACGTAACAACTGTGATACATACTCAAACAAAGTTGCATGATTTGGACGTGCCTTTATATAATTGATTTTAAATTAACGTGATTTTACATAAGCGATTCCATTTGAACATGAGTTTGTAGTAACATTTGTTGGATAATAGATATTAGAAAAAATAGTTTGACACGTAATATTTGGAAATCTGCAACCAAAATTAGTTTTGGATGTGAAATCACTAAATGACTTGAGTTTAACGAAGGATGTACATGAAACAAGAAAACGTTGACTAAAGATATATGTGAAATTAACATGACTCAAGTTAGTATTGATACAAAAACTGCTTCTGTTAGCTTCAGTGGGACTTGAGTGTAACATGTTTCTAACACAATGCCAAATATTATTATGGTCAGTGAAAAATTATGTTTGACTTATTCTAGACTCAATTCATGGTATATATATAAACATGGGTCCACAGACCCTGGCTGGAAGTCTTAGTATACATGTGAAGTAAGCCAGCCTAGGTTCTTCGTCTTTTTGTCAAGTTGACACAACTTGGGTACTTGGATGTTAATCCTAGCACACAATAAGTGCAAGAAGTGCAACAAACCTGAAAATTTGCAGACACACGGGAAGAGACAAATCCCATTTTTGCTACATGATAATTGAGCATCAGAGTACATTTTTTTATGCGTATTAAAAACACTTTTTTTGTTTGTTTAAACATAGGAACAACTAAAAAAAGACTACAGTGTGAAGTATGAAAAATCTAAACAGAAATCGTGAATTCATTGACAGATTCATCAAAATCATTTTCAAGTTCTATGTTTCCATGACAAAGCTATCCTTAAAAAAGAACACATGGCCGTGCTTGTGTCTATGCCGCATTTTAAGTCTCATTTAGATAGAGATTTAATTTTTTTCTTTTGGCTAAAAGCACTCTATCCTATCAATTCAATGAATTGTCACTAGTTTAAGTTATGCATTATCTAATTTGAAGTAGACATTTTATCTTTGATTTTCTCAACAATGATTAAGATTTAGTTTACCCTCTACAGTGGGTTGCACTTGCACACTTTAGTGGAGTCAATTCCAAATAAATGATATAAAATTGAGTTTTCTTGGTTCCCATAAATTAGAAAAATAATTAATTTGTCTGTTTTCTAAGTGATTTATTTTATTTTAAAAAGAAAGTGATTGTTTTCTACAATACTGACAATGCGTAGTAGGCTACAGAAATTGTAATCATAGATTTATGCTTTCCTACTAAAACATGAGGGTGAGAGATCATATTTAAGTTTTTATTCTTTAGAGCTGTGATTATTACTGTGTATTAGCATAAGCATTTGTTAACATGACTTTTAAAGAGTTTCATTCTGTAAATTGATAAGCATTTACAAACTTGATTTAGAATGACTGTTTAAAACCAATTTTAGCCAAGAGATTTAAAATATATTTTTCTTCTGATTTTTAGTGATCTTGAGAAAGTGAGGTACATTTGAAAATTTTATCTGATAAGTTGACTTAAACCTTCAACATTCTCAACATAATACCAAAAACTATGTATAATCTTAACTACAGCTGCTTATCAATGCGTTTCACGATCAAGTATATAATGAAACACTTGTTCAATAAATTGATTTTGGTAAATTTCACGAAAATACTATTAAAATAAAACAAGTATCACGAATAACTTTTAAGCAGATATCATTCATTCTTGAAAGCTCAACAGATGATCAATTTAGTGGCTTATGGTTTTAGGAACTTTAATTGTATGAGAACAGAAATATTTCATTGATCATGGTAAACATTTCATATACAAGAAATTTACATCGTGGAGATGATAAATAGAATAAAAGAATTACTTTGAGCAGTGTCAAACAAACACACTGCTAGAGGTTGAATAATCTCAATTGCAGGGACCCGTTGTATACATTGATACTATTACTCTGATTCTAGGCACTCAATTTAAGCTATCTAAGTTCTAAAATCCAAGAGGTACATTCTTGGAGAAGCTGGAATTTCTGACGAGATGCTATCTTAAAAAACACCTGCATCTTTCTGCGAAATTCATTTGCATCTTCCTTGCACCTAAACGAGCCTGCACATGCACATTGCTCTGCCAAGTGTGCAGCTTTCACCTGATGGCACCTGATACACACCAGATCTTGCAGGTGGTATTGTCGTTCTCTTTGTCTTACAGTCTGAAGAAGAGCATTTTCCATCACCTCACGGTCATAAGGCTGGCCACACTGTGGAACTGCACAACGCCACTCCTCAGTTAATAAAGCCGAATCCCGGCACAAGTCCAAGTCTCTGCAGTCATTACAATAGCTGTACCCAAAAAACAAAATTAATACATGTGAATACAGGAATCTTAATGCACTTTTTGTGTGTTTGTATTAACTTTTTTACCTGCATATGACATTAGATAAGACGAAAGAATGACAAGAATCATGAAACTCCGCTTCCGGAGCAAACTCTCTGACATCAACATATTTGAGCAAATTCTTTCTCAAGACCTGCAAGTGAACGAACCAATCAGAACTACTGCTTTGCTCAACAAAGCGTAGAGACAAGAAAATCAACGGCAGAAGAAAGAAGTCATTCACTTGAGTACTCAACATAGGAAATATATGAATCTGCTAGGAATTATATGCATTTAACAAAATATCTTACGATCTCTGAAATATATTATAAAGGTATTCCTAAAGTGCCACAAGAACATAATATTAATGATAGTACGATAATAAGACAGCATTAAGTCATTTAAGGAAAACAAGTAGAAAAATTATAGTGACTCCCTCTTGAAGACATCCTTTATTATGAGACAAATAAATGAATAACTGTTAAAGAATTTTGCTAGCATTGCTTAAACAATTATTACCAAAACTTCATGCTGCACACTTTGGTCAAGGGCCAGGACAGCACAGACATGCTTGATAAATTCCAAGGCAGCATCCCCTCTGTGTAATTCAGGGCCTGGTGACATACCCTGGTTGTTTTGTGATCTGCTCACCCCCTTCATATGAAGGCCAATATCGTGAACAATTCCTAGCAGTTTGTCCGCAAAGTAAGAGCTAATCTGTGGAATAGAATATGAAAAAACAAAATAAGAATAAACTAATCCTTCAAAAGAAGAAAACATGCAATTTCAGTTACTTCTGCTGTTATACCTGTCCTTTGATATATTCTGTTATTTCGGATTCAAAAGCCGCTGCAGCTCCAATGCTTATTGATGGAGTACAGGTATCAGCATCCTGCAATGAGGCCCTGATTTGTGCTTGGTTTTGTGCATAATTCCAGGGAATATACATGAATTGGGATACGATGAAAACAAAATGGTCCTGTAGATAGCCACAATATGAACAACTTAGATATGAAGAATGCAGAACAGCTCCTGTACTAAATTACTGGCCATTTAACTTTAAAAACAGTAAATTAATCTTCAAATGTAAAGGCTCCTTCTCTTCACCACATCCGTATTCGAGGTAAATATTTTACGAGGTAAACTTACTTGGACTTTTTTTGGCAAGTATTCAGCAATATTCCAGCTAGATATAATGTCTACTTGGGATTTATCATTCACGGCTTCATCAGATTTTGCTGGTATTCCACCGTAGTTATACTACACCAGAAAATCACAATGGCAGCAATATGATTACATGATGTTGGAGTAAATAATAGAAATGAAATGATTGCAAGACTGCACGACTATATCCACTTCAACGAACGTTAAAATTACATTAAATTTTCAGAGTAGTATAGTAAAAACTAAAAACCTTCACAAGTAATTAGATCATTCACCACTTGGCCACCATCATTATGCATTTGACGTCAAAACAGGATAACCCAACTGGAAACAAGTACTGCTATTTATTTGTGAGAACTACTATTACACCACTACCAAAATCATATACTAGCTTCATCAATCAAGCATATTTCCATTTTTCTTGATTAAAGGTCAGTGACACTCATTTTTGGCATCAGAATTAAAACCTCTTGCGCAAAGATGCTATTTCACATAACATTTTATCAACAGCTTTCTCATTAATTATAAGATTTTTTATTTTTTATTTTTTTTTTATTTCCCATGCCTTAGTAAACACCCAAAGTTCAATTATCAAATATGCTTGGTAGACCTGTATTAATTAATTATTATATCTTAGTGGCAAAACAATCCCCAGGCATTCACATTTTTTTCAGAATATGAAGAAAAAAATTTAGATATTACCTTGTAACAGTAACTAAAACAGTGAGGTCTAAACAATGAACAACAAAAGATCATGACCATACCTGATCCATAAATAGCAACGAGCACCAGAACTGCAGTGGTTCAAGCTCAATCCATTCAAATGGATCTCTACAAAAATAAGCAATACAGGGTTACATAAAACAAGAAGCATCAGTTTAATGTCAATTAAGTCGAATTTAACAGAAAAAGAAAAAGACTCAAATGAGTGATTCTTTCATCACAACTTTTGTAATTCAGTTGAATTATCCCTAAGATAGCAAACAAATTATATAATAAAAGAAAATTAATTCTATGTCTTTTGCAATACCGACCTAGTGATTCTTTCATCACAACTTTTGTAATTCAGTTGAATTATCCCTAAGATAGCAAACAAATTATATAATAAAAGAAAATTAATTCTATGGCTTTTGCAATACCGACCTAGATTGTATAGTTCTTAACAAACTGTCGCAGTACGCTTTGGCTCTAGATAGATCATATTTCCCTGTGTCTATAATAATCTTCGTGAAGTTCGCAAATACAATTGTAGCACCTAACTTGCGGAACTCTGCCAACAACAACGCGAAGACCTTTTGCATAACCTAAAAATATCAATATAATCAAAAGACACGAGTGACATTCAATTAAAAGATTTTAGCTAAGATATTTAAATCACAATGAAATGAACTAATCAGGGTACACAAGCCTGAAAAAAACCCCACTTTAAAGGTAGGAAAGCACTATATCATCTGCAGGAATATCTAATTCACTAAAACAATTTTATTTGTCTTTATCAAATTCTAGAGTACATTTTCAAACGACAATGAACAAGAAAAATATGATAAGAAAAGGAAAAATAAGAAACGAATTTAATTACATATAGGAGTGTTCATGATACGATTTGGTACAGTTTTGGACTAAAACATGATCTAAACCAATAAAGAAACACGTGTTTGTTTCTGTTGAAATGAATTATGCAATCTGAACCAAACCAAACTATTGCAGTTTGAGTTGGTTCAGTTTTTGCAGCTCCAAAACAATTTTGCAATATTTTATTTGTTGAAGAACCATTTAACTTAAAAGTATTACCAAATGAACGAACTTAAAGCAAAACATTACATATTAGTTGTTGTCAAACATTACATGATTACAATCACAAATACAGAATAAGATAATCATGATGAAAAGTCAAATAATTCTATACTACATTAATTAAAAAGTCAACTACAACATAACACTAGATTTCTGACAGATGTAAAACCAAGAATAATTTTAATTGATAAATGCAAATATCTACATCCTATATAAATTAAAGCATAATAAAATTTGATCAACAACTCAATTGCAATCAATGAAATTTACTTACATTTAAGAAAATAAACATGACATGGAAATAATAAATATAAATAAATAAATAAATATAATGAACTAGGCAGTTTGGTTTGGCTTTTGACCCCACACTGCCAACTAAACCAATCTTTGCGGTTTAGAGGAAAAAAACCTATATACAATTCAACGAAATTTGGAATCTCAGTCTAAGGTTTTTAGGTTCGGTTTTCTGTTTTCAAATTAGGTTGGTTCGTTTTTAAACACCCCTAATTATGCTCACTATAGAGCTTCTGTTAATGTAAATTGTTTACCTTGTGAAGTAGCTGGTGGAGAGCTGGATCATGAAGTTTTGATTTAGGGCTGTAATGTGGAACAGAACAGGAATTGATCAGACAAAAAAATAGGATGACTGTTAATACACGTCAGGTAGTGTGGACCCATAAACTCATTTGTGTGGTTGTTTAACAATGGCTAAACAATGTAGTAAAAACCTGCAAAGCCATCTATATAGATGCTGCAAAATTGAATCAGCATGAACATTTCCTGATGTCACTGCATCTGCTAGGCACCGCTGGATCAATTGCTTAAGGACTCGAAAGGCCTGTGCACAAGAGGTAGACTCATCAAAACCATTCTGATCATTCATGGAAAATGCTCCAGAATCATGTTCATGACCAAATCCTAATAGAGTGCCTCCTTCCATTTCATTAACTAGGCTGTATTTGAGTAGAGCATTTACAGCCAGGTGGTGTATCTGCAAACAAATTAATAAATAAAAGTCAAATCACCGTTAGTTTTTAAATTATTGTTCAATATCGAGGAAGTAACTTTAGATCATTGAACCTTTAACTCCACAGTTACGTTTCTATAAGCTCCAGGATATGTAATAACAGGTTGTTGGACCTATTTTCAAAGAGCACAGCAGTCAATTTGAGCAATCAAATATAAGCATTTTAAATCATCAAATAATAACTAATAATGAGGGAAAATTATTCTCCGGTGACAGTTGTGGCACGGTTTGGGCATCTATAGTATTTATCCAAAAACCATTGGAACCACAGTTTAAAATCTTATCATTAACTCAGAGTGATGAATTGGTTCATTATTTGTCTGTTACTAAATCTGGGAGATGTCCCCAAACAGATAACTTATTTTACAAAATAAGAACATGTTAATCATGGTTGTCATGTTATAAAAGTTTTTACTGCTTAATATTTGTAAAAGAATAAATAAAACTCAGAGTGGTTGAGTACAGTACAATAACCACAGCTTTCATAAGCATACAGAAATCATTTTGATTCTCAAATAATACCATTATGTGAGATCAGAGCACTAAGTAATTGCAAAATTGATAACAGGAAAACATTAAGGTCCGCAAAAAATTGGGGTAATAAAGAACCAAAATAGCTATGTGGCATACCTCGTCAACAAAACAGTTATGTTCGTCATTAATCCCACCTAAATCTGGAAGGCCATCATCAGATATCCAAAGCACCTGTACAAATGGAAATCACCTTCATGAATTATCATTTTAGGAACTACATATAATGAATTGCAAAATACTCAACCCTGTCCTCTGAAAAAACATAAACCCACATTCGAACATACCAAAGATAAAATTATTTTGTTCTAGTGAGGACACAAGATGCAAAACATTAAAACAAAGAAAGAACAATTAATTTTCATTTTGTTGATAAGTCTTAGAAAGTGCATTTATATCTTACTCCGGAGAGATTTGCACCCATTTATATACTATAAGTTCACCATTTATATACCAACACATCTTCTCACACCAAGAATTGCACCATCTCAAAGGTGGGATTAGATATTTTTGAGCAGTCCAATAACAACCCAATAAAGGACGACATGATAGACCCAATAAGGTGGTTTTGTAGGATTGAGTTAGACCTAAACTACTTTCTAAGAATGATATTACAATAACTTCAATCAAATTAAATTAGAACCTGTTGATTATCACGCAATGCTCTTGAAAAGAAGATATCCGCCATAAATATGAGCCAGTCAAGTTCAAAGTTCCCCAGCGGTACCTGCAAAAGACATGCATAAGAAAACAAAATGTTAGACAAATTACAAAATAAAACTTCTCAACTCAAAAGTATTTCCACTCCAGCAACAATTAACTGCGTGTAAAGAGAGCTAAATTGTTTTTACTTGTCTTAAATAACCACTTTGTTAATTGAACTTTCCTAAACTATAAATTTCTTTTACAAACAAATATTTTTCTCTACTTTTTGTATAATTTTCCCCCGGATATGCTACTAAAGATTGAAGTACTTACATGGGCATATCTTGAGAGAGCAATTCTTTGATTTAACCATTGGACCGATGCAGCACACCGTTGCATTCCAGCTTTAGCAGCAGTTTGTTGCCATCCAAGAATCTAAACAATGCCAAAATTAAATATATTAAAAAGCAAAAATGATATCTGAATACAGACGTGCTAGAGAAGGACTACTCGTTTCAAACATTTTTACCTGGTACTGACTATCTCGTGCGTTATAAGGAACACTCAGGCACGGAAAATCATCCAGAGCTCGAATGCCCAGTTTTACTAATTGAACATTTGGGCATTCAATGACAGCAACCATAGGCACATGATTTTCCCTCCCGTGACTAACATTATAAGAGAAGTGCAAAATAAGTCAGTTCGAAAAATGTAAATAGAAAAATTGCATTTTAGAATTTCACGAAATAAATAACTCAAAGCCTCAAAATCTTTTAAGGGCCAAAAAGATTGAGCCTTGTCAAAATTTCAAGCCGTTGTCACTTGTAATCTCCTTTTGAACATTAACTAATGTATGTTCACATAAGATCCACAAGGTTAGCTTCCTCAATACATGACAGTCAAAATATGAAATTTATTGGTTAAAATAAGGTCCAGACAGAACAAACCTTATTTATATTATAATTATAAACTCAAGCGCTACTAGCTTATCTTCTTTACTCAAGATTCAAAATCTTGTTTCACTCTTGTTACACTAGACGCAACAAACCTGTCCTAAAAGAATTTTTATGATAAAACCCCCCCTGTTCTTTTTATGTCACATTTTAAGAACATTCATACTGTATGAGAAAACTCCCTGTTTTCCCTTTTAAAGGTAATATACTAAAAACTTTGCTTGTTCCTTTGCAGAAAAGTCACTTTATAAAATCTATGAAGCGTTAAATATTTTTTCCAAGTCTACCCTTCATCTCCAATCACATTATGTTTAATTCCTCTACTCTACACGTCCCTAAAAATTTCTACTTCTCCAATAACAGCATACTGAAATTTATTGGACATTAGAAATATAATTAAGGTGAAGAGAGAAATTAAAAGAATTAGCTAGATTTAAAGAAGTGTAGTTCTGGAATGTTCAAGTCAAAGAGTTAGTAAACCAAGATAGAATGGATAACCTGTGACCATTTATTGCCCTCTGCATCACTGTTTCAGCATCCTTGACATGTGGGACATAGTCCAGCTGTACACAGGACATAATTATACTCAAACATGATACATATTAGTTTTTAAGTTATTCTGCAAAGTAAACAATCAGAAAATTGTAGTAGACTTACCTTAAAATTAATGTCATTCCTCGGAGGTGGCTCAATAGACAACGCCTGGCAAGCATCATGAAATTGTCTTTCAAGAAATGTTGGAGATAAATCTTTGTTTTGATAGGGATTAACCACCACAACAGATATTGCTTTTGATGCAGGAAAATATCCAACATATATAGCCCGCCCCTCAGAGATGCTGAAGTTCATAGAGGAGTATTTAATATAAAAACTAAAGCTTTAAAAATATTGCAAGAACAATAAAAAAATAACATTTAAGTTTTAAAGCAAATGCAACTATATGTTTTTAACACAAAAATGATTGAAGAAAATAATCTCTGGATAATGAGCCTCCATTTACCTGTGGTACAAATAAAAGAAGGACAAAGATTGTTCAAGATAAACACATTCTGTCGTAGTCTTCATGTGCAATTCACTCAAATTCCATGGTTCTTGTAGACTACGTTTATTAGCAGTTTTGTCCACCTTACATACGCAACCAAGCTGAACTATTGCATTAAACTCCAGTGGCACCTTAGTTTCATAGATTCCCTGACATAAAAATTGAGTCTGTTAAATTCAATGTAACTACACTGATCATATAAATTTTATGCTACGAATATAATATTGATAATATAATTTAAACTCTTGATTGTAACTTAGTAACATAAATCCAAGAATTATACACGTGTTGTAAGAAATGATTCAGATTTGAGAGAACTCTCATTTCATCCTAACATAAAAGATCCTGACAATTTGGAAGACAAATAGACCTTTTGCACATTGCCACAGTCATATATGCTAAAAGTTTATATTAAAAATACCAGTCCATATCACAAATTTGATCAGTCAATGTTGAAAAGTTCTACTTTATCATGAACCAATCTAGTCATTTGCTAATCAAAATGAAAGACACATTATAAGCCAGGAAAATATTTAGAATGAAGAGTGCATATTCACTCCCTTGCTCTGAAGAAAAAACAATCTAGTAGAACTATATTTTAGTAAGGCCAACCATACTATTACCAATAGATGGCAACACAGAAAAGACTACCTTTAACCCTGGGAAAAAGATAAAGACAACTTTGTATTTATCAAAATCTAACTACCAAGTAGTAAAATACAAGAATTTACTGCACATCAAATTAACAACCAAATATAGGTGAAACAACAAGTTCTTGCTCCGTTCAATAACTTTTCGTATATGTTAAATTCCTACAATTTAACCATTGATTACATTGATATGATCTCAATGGTTATGCACACCAAATTTTCAATAAATTGGACTATAATTAGATGCTTATAGTAGACGTTTACTTATATTTTCAAAACTTACGTTTGAAGTTTTATAAAAATTGTTAAAGTTTTATAAAAATTGTTAATCTATGCAATAATATCTTTTAAAGATTGGGTTATTAAAATTTAATATATACAAAGAATATTATTGAATGGATTAACTTGATCCTGGTTCATACTTCTTACACGCACACATACAAGATTAGTAAGTATGCTGACCTCAACATCAGGATCCGCTAGAAGGGTTGCAAGTTTTTTGCTTACTTCTCTATATTGAATTTCATTAATTGAGACCTGCAAATTTTTCAACGTAATACTGATGTTAAATGAAAAAGTTAACAAAATCTATTTAATGCAAAAATAAAATAAAATAGAAGAAATAACACCACAGTACCTCATATAAGTTATAACTATGCCTGCCATGAGGAAGAGTCTTGTTAACACGTTTACCCATAAATTCTTCATTAACTGGGGATCTTGAATTGAGGTAAAAGACTCTAGGAACAGAAACAGAAATCTTATGCATACTCCCATCAACAACAACCCAGGCAAAAAATTGGCCTATCAGTGAACTGGGAACTAGTTGTATTATCTGAACCACAAAAACAAATAAGGAATTTTAAAAATCATACCAGTCATATTAAAAATTGACTACTTGCAAAAATTTAACCTTACCTGCCAGTGACACTTGGTTAAGTCTACCTCAAGCCTTTTAAGATATGAACTGACATGACTTCTGCCTTGATTCCTCTTACCATTCATTTGTTCAGAAACACCATTTACACGGTTAGATGTCTTTGATTTTTCCAATCTGGGAAATAAAAAATCTCTTCATTAGTCAGGTTTTTGTCTAACAATCAATGTTCAAGTATGGCTTCAAGGATGGTCGGTCAGTTACTAGTAAAGTCAGTTGCACAATGATAAGAACCTAACATCATAAACTTCAGAATAGATTCTTCTCTGTCATCTAGTACCTCCAATGTGGGACAATTGTTTGCTACTAAGACTCAGGGAAAAAGCTTCGACAACAATTGCCACACCATAAAAGGCAGCCACTGTAGTAAGAGTCTAAGGCCCTATAAACCCCACATAAAACCACATACTTTGAATGTAGGACTCAAGTAATTTTTTGGTAAGGACTCAACTCATATACATTACAATTGGATCCTAAAACATTATTCATGACTGGTCCTTAACAGGCTACAGTGGCCCCATCGAATAAAACTGTAGATATTTGTGGTTATCCTATTCTAGTTGGACAATAGTTAGACACAGTTTTATGGGAGCTACTCCCCAATCAAATTTAGAGTATCATCTTAATAATACACAAAGATATTTAATGAAATCCTTTATTACCGAGGCCTAATTCTGATTAAAAGAAACCCCAACAACACCAATGATACTGTCCATTTTAATTCTCTTAAGTTTTGAATAAAATAAATTTTGTTTTCATTTAAGCCTGGAATAGTTTAGTAAGTACTAAAATCTCAAGATGTCACACTAAAGACTAGTGCCATACAAATTCTGAAACAAAATAATTTTGTGATGTGCAAAAACATACTTATATAGTAATGCTAAATGCCCCCTTCGAGCTTTTGTATGTGCTAACGCTATTAGTTATCATATTAACTGGTGTCAGCTAATAAAATTAAAGACATAATTCAGAAGATGTAGGTTTATACATTGTTTTAGTTCTTTTAAACAACCCAAGACTATCTTTTGGGACTTGCTCTGAAAATGAGAAGAAACCACCCTAAAGAGCTTCCTAATATCAAATGCATGAACTTAAATATTTAGGTAGCAGTGACCACTTTACCTTTGCTTCTTTCTCCCTTCCAGGATATTTTTCCACTTTCGCTTCTTTACTTGAAGCCATCCCTGATAATCTACAGTTCTATCTACATTTTCACATGTTTCATTTTGTTGTAATGGTGAAAGTACATTTTTCTTGCTGCTATTATCTTTACTGTGCTCTTGCTCCAAATCTTGTTGATCGCTGAGCTTCCTTGAACTTTGTTCATTATTAGCTTCATAATGCCTAACAATTGGTCTAGGTCCGTATGTAGAACTCCTACCCTTGTTTCCAAAGTCCTCTAACTCATTAATAATCTCATCATCCATCACAAGAGGGACATGATTTGAGTCATTATGCTTTTTTGACTGCTCATCCCTGTTCATTGACTTAAAGACATCAACTAATTTCCGTTGGCGAAACTTGTCTTCCTTCTCACGAACTTTCTTGCGCAACCAATCAGGATGAATTACCCTAGGGACAGGATTTGAAACCTGCAAGCATTAAACTCCTTTAGAAAAAAAAGAGCAAACAAGAATGGGTTATTTCAAATCCAGATGAAAAAAGTTTGATAAACCTTTTGCATTGCAGCAGGAATAGTGACAATTTTTTGAATTGCAGAACTAAGCCGCTGCTTGTAATAGGACCAATCAATTATCGAACGAATGGCAACTTCCAATGAGACCTTGCACCATTTTCGGACATAGAACTTCATTACCTCTGCGTACATTAAGCATACACACCTATTTAGAATATGAACAAGAATAATTTGTTATTATCTGTGAATTAAAGAAACCCAAAAATAACAAGTTACCAGCATCAGTTTCAAATATTGCCACAGGAATAGCACGCTCACTAACTGGTGTGCCCTGCAAAGACAATAACTTTTTAAAATAAAAGTAACTAGGAGATAAAGATGTGATTATTATTATTGTAGGCAGGTCAAAAAGGAAAATAAATATTTTCAATTCATGAATTTTCCGTATAATACATGGAACACACCTTTGGTTCACTTGCAACTATATACTGACATCGAAGACCTTTATCTTTGACCATTGTATCTCCAAGAAAGTCAGCTAGACGTCTAGCAGTGGTAACAGCACAAGACTTCTGCTCACCATAATCAGCTAAAGATTTGCTCATGGTGCTTGATTCTGATATATAATCAAGCAACTCACTGTCTGCGATATCCTTTCCCTGGTTCTGTATGACACAGAGTTGATAAAATAAGGAAACAAAAGTTTTACCTGGTCATGACCATCAGTATCTTAAAACTAATTTGAGCAAAACATATATGAACTCTCTTAATAATCATTAAATTATTCTAGGAACTAGAAATTAACTAGCATACATCAAGAAGATCAAGCCAGCGGTTTGCCACTGAAGCAACAGCTGAATAGCATTCTTCTAATGTTGAACCATGGAGAAACTTGTCAAAAAGTTCAGCCTGTATGTAACAAGAAAAATGTTTCACATTAGAAAAAATTGAGGACAGAATAACCATAAAAAGGAACTCAACATTGAACAAAATGCTTTCTTTTAAGTGTGATGACAATGTATTGATAAAAAATACATAGAGAATTTCATCAAAGCTGTTAGATGAGCCAATCCAGAAAATAGACACCCACTAATTTTGTCACCAATTTCTGTTAAAAAAATCAGCCATTAGGTAAAAAAACATTAATTCATCCACTTTAATATCCACAGATGTTACCATCCTTACTTATCAGCCTTGTATTAAGAACATCGACAGCTTTATCATTCTCACGCACAGGCATCAGGGAGAAAGTAAATTATATATCCTTGTTATTATCGAGCATATTGTATGGTATTGAAATTGAAGATGATGATCACAATTTTTAATCAATATACCTGGAAGACTTTGATTAGCTTCAATTCACCTCTGCGCTTGATCTCAAAACCTTTAAGCTCTGCAAGGGTTCCATCATCATTAAAAACAGCATATCGCTTCTTAATTAAAATTCCTTCTTCCTTGGAAGCAGGAAGGATCATTGCCTACACCAAAGCAAAGCCATTTAAGTCATTTACATCTAGTAAATCTTACAATTTGAATTTAAACCTAGCTTAAGCCCTTAAAATTGGTTTGGGACCGAAAGGCAGCCTACCAATACTATTTTAGACTTATCTCAAGTCAATACAATAAACTTGGATATCATCTTAGATTTTGGGTTTAAGCTTAAGCCAACACTACAAAATCTACTCGTGAAGTGAGAATTGTCTCCCACTTATACATACTATTTTAGTCTTATCACTAGTCAATCAATAGCAAAACTCAGGAAAACATGTATATCATAAAGCCTACATTTTACCTTATATGGTCCATCCACCTCAAATTCAATAGAGCATTCACTATGAGTTGTATAAGTTTTCCTCATTGGATCTGTGAGTGTCTGTCAGAAAATTGAAAGAATGAATTAATAACAAGCCATAGCAAAGAAACTGCCCTAACTGCAAAACATGAAGCAGAAGAATCTGCATCAAATTCTGAATTTACTAATAAAATTACAAGCTGACCTGATATTGATCATTTGTATTATTTATTGCCACATCAACATTAAGCATAACACAAGGGTATGATATTGTAAACTTCTTCTTTGGGTCTCTGAAATCCATTAAATATGATAATCATTACTGATTTCTATCAACAGCACTCAAAATTATTCATAAATAGATAGAGAAGATGACAACTTGGAAGAAAAACCGGGTAAAAAGGTAGGAAGCAGCACAAGATATTGCCTACAGTTGACACCTCAAACTACACTGAAGGAGCGAGGAATGATACAAGAACATCCAATCATCCTTATTAACAATTAGGCACCCAAATAAATGTCCTTTAATATTGGAAGTCAGCAATTTCCTAAATTTCTTCATTATATGAATAAATTAAACAATGATTGTCTTAAAATAGCAAGCGTTAAGCCACTAAAATAAATGCAATCAACTGAAATTTGAAACATGTAGTGTAATTCTATATGAATAGAGCATACTTTGTTTTAAAAGTGAAATTTTCCGGAAAGGATCCTGGTAGTGCACACCAAATACCATCCGTGTCTAGTTCAAGTGGTTTTCCTATTTTTTCTACTAGCAAGCGGGCATTCTGAATTATTTTTGCACCGGTATATGTCACTACTCCAGCCATTTCCATGGAATACCATCTTGCACCCCTGTAAGATAAACATCAATGCAACGGATGATTCAGAAGAAAAAATAGCAAATGTAACTAATGCACTCCAATGGTGAAACCTCAAGAAAATAAGGAGGCCAATTTACTCACTTGCGCATGACATATCCATAAAAGGAATTAAGTATACACTTGTGAGCAAGTTGCAATGAATCATAAAGCACAACCATATCCTGATGCATGAAATAATTAAGATTAAATCCTGTCATAACAGAGTATTGTTAAGAGTAAATGAATAAATTGTTGAAGAACCTACAAGTTACAAATATCTTTTATACCTGTGCTTCTTGAATCTTCATAGAATTTCCACTAGCCTTGGCCTCTGACAATTTTCCCTTCCAAACCTTATTGAGACCTTTATATTCGTATCTTCTATCCCGGAAACTATAATCAGATAGCATAAAATAAGGGCTTAGTACAACACAACGAACAAAAAAAAATGTGTAATTTAAAGAAATTCTCTAAGCTTAACACACACTCTATCTATGAGCTCTATAACTTATATGTTCCTCAGATTATGAACCTATAAGGAATAATTACATTCTGCTTCTTACTACATATGCAAAGGTTAGCTTTATTGTTCAAAATTAATCTTCAATGATCTTCACTCACCTGCGAACAGTGTCAACATAAAATGGATTTTCACGCATGCAGATTCCCGCTTCACGAATTTCAGTAACAGGTTTGTCAAGTACCCGCTTATATGCCTGTGGGATCCATCAAGATTTAGTAATCATACATTATTTAACCAAACATGTTCAATGAAACAGCCATAACCTTCTGGCAGTATTTCTTTAAACGATCTTTCAGTCTTGATTGTTGCTCTGTCTTGGGAAGGTCAAGAAAAGATTTTGATGACGACATCTTCGCAGAATAGCGGGATAAGGATTTGTTGTTCTCAGAATCATCAACAAACTCTGATTCAATCTGTGTCTTTAAAGCATAGTAGTCACTGAAGGATTTCAAATCGAAGTTATAGTCAATCATTTATTAATTTTCCAAAAATGTGCTCAAAAGATCTATAGAACAGAAAATGTTAAGTGAAAAGAAAATTACACCTTTTCTTTGCCATGAATGTTTCTCCACGCCAGACCCACTCAAGCTTACGTAGGCAAGTCTTTCCAGGACGATTAAAATCACATGCAGTGCAGATTTCATCGGTAACAATTGACGGTGGCTGCAAACAGGAATGAGAAGAATGAGAGGTTCATATTTATCAGAATTTCAAAATTCAGGATGACAATCCTAGTGTGACATATCAAGCAGAAAACAACAAAGATATCCTTAACTCCAAGCATTTAACATCAAATACTTATCCACATTAAATGTTTGCCATAAAAAGCAAAGAAATTGCAGTGATAATATGCATTCCCTCTATCAACAATGATCACAAGTGTGTAAGACCACAACAAACTCCATGCCACCAGCTGAGTATCACAAGTGAGTATTTTAATGTACACCAGAGACTACATAAATGCCATATTCACATTAAATATGGCTCAAACTGCATATTGTAGTCATCCTTATCTTTTACTAGTCTTATTCATATTATTTGGAAAAACCATCTAAGGAAAATAATACTAGTGATATTTTAAAACGTACATATTCAAATTAGTCATATAACATAGTGTATTGCAGGAACAGATGAATTCAAACAGATAAACATGTTCTCTGTTTTGATAATTAAATTCTTCAATCTATAGTGGTAAAGACTTATTTTCAATTGGTAAAACTCCTATACCAAGGTTAGACCCATGCAACCAAGGAAGGTCTTCCAAGTCTATTCACAAAGGCCTAAATGGAAGGTCCAATTGAAATTAAGAGAATGGGTGTGAAATGGGTGTGGACAGAGTAAAATGAGAAGGAAAAGCTACAGTATGAGAATGTGAATCTGAAAAATAGTGGAAAGCTTTATGTGATAGGGATCATGTGTATCTTTTTTTTTTCTTTTCAGCTCATAGCTTGGGGCCAAAGGAGTTTCTTCCTTGGCTGGGGCATTTTGCTGTCTCTATTAATAAAAATACACTCTCCCTTCTGTTGGATAGGGTTTATTTCTATCAACCTGCATATCCCGCTAAAGAGCAGGAATATAAAATACCAGCCTCACCATACCTGAAGTCGGTTTGTTAAAATTATGTTTGGATACATAGCAGCTACATCCAGATGATAAATGAGGGGACATTCTTCACGTGTTGGCGCATCTCGTAATTGTACAAGCTGCATGCACAATGAGAATTAGTCATTTATTGTAATATTCAGCTGTTTAGAACACAATAAACAAATGTACATATCTTAGTCAATGTAATGACATATGAATAGCAAATAATGATCTTAAAATCATAAAACCAAACAATTAAATTACAGATTTTCACATGATTATAATACACAAGTATATACACAAAAAATTTGACCAGACAAAAATCAGATTCAGTACCTTTTCCATGATTGTATTCTTTACTTCATCATAATTAGAAACAGATTCCAAATCCAGCTTACCCTCCACCGTTATAGCATACTGTAGATCTCGATCAAGGTTGTTGATCAGTTGCTGGAACCATGCCACTTCATGGTTAGTCAAACATATTTTAAGAAAGATAAACAATATCATAGAGTTACTAAAATATAAAAAATTATGGTTTTCATGTCTGCTCCAGTCGTCCACCCTCTTGGGCATACACACAAAAGATTTCCTTATTTTGCAAAGAAAATAGCTATTGTTGGAAGAAAAGATAACTAAACATATGAAAATTGTTAAAAGATTGTATGGCATGCTCATAATAAAAAGGAGTGCTAGTCATCAGTGAAGTTATTTAAGATAGAAACAACAAACCTGATAAGCAGATGGATCTAGTGCAAAACTAGATGGGATATCAGATCTGAAAACACCACTTTCAAGACATTCCACATGACCACCAATGTACGTCTCACTCTCAAGAAGACGACTATTATAAAACTTCTCTGGATCAGATTGGTGTTTGTTAGGGCATATAACATTGGCCTTGTATGCCTGTAAAAGATGCAAAAACAATTAAACTGAAACTAGAGGCCATTAGATGAAAACTTTTTAGCAGAGAACTCCATCAGGAATGAACATAAGAGCCCACCTGCACCATAAGCAACATTTCGCAGAGGGTTCCACTACCTTTGCGCAAAACCTCATCTGGTGGCATAGGTATAATGGTTGCTAGAGAGAAAATAAAGGGATGAACATAAGTTGTATACAAGTAATAAGTTGCCACAGCATCAGAAACGGAATAGGAGGCCATCATCTGCAAAAACATTTAAAAAAAAAATGATTAAGATGTCTCAAGACCTGGAAGCCTAACTTTTCAGATTTTCCAATGTCAAAGTAGAAATATCCCAACCCTGAGAAGAAAAACCAGCGATAAAAATTCATGCTCCGTACAACACAAGGCACTGTCTTCTGAACAATTTCATAATTTACGTTTTTTCCCTTAAAATGCATCTCATGAACTAGGTGAGCTGGTGTACAAAAATACGCAATATAATCCCTGTTGAGCTCTACTGAAAAAAAACCCTAATTTCACATTAACTAGTGTTAGGGGTAAATTAGTGTAAAAATGTAGGGGGGAAATTCTCACCCTATGAACTGGTTTGGGGTCAAGTTAGGGTCAAACCCAATATGTAAGATGATATCAGAGTCTAGATTCATTAATAGGTCACTCACCATATTATCCGTACACCAAACCTAATAGTTCTAAGTGAGGGGATGTATTGGGAAAAACTCAAATCATACATTGACTATAAAGCTAGGACCAGTAATGTATATAAATGAGTTAGCATTAAACCCAAACTCAAAATCTAAGAGAGTATGAAGTCAATCATAAATCCATTAAAGGAGTACTGACAATTATCCATGCAACAAGTCTAATAGTGCTAGGCATGACCACGGTGTTGGGGAAAAACCCAAATTTCACTTCGACGGATGATAAGACTAAAATAATGTATACATGTGGGGGAAACCTTCATCTCACAAGCTGATATTGTGAGATTAGGTTATCAACTAGAGACAATGCCAAGATAATGTACATAAGTGCAGAGACAACCTTCATCCTATGAGCTAACTTTTGGGATTGATTTAGGCCCAAACACAAAACCTAAGAAGCTCTATATTTGCCAAAGTAGAACCCAAAACACCGACACCTAAAATATAAGCATAAATTAAAAGCGCTCTTTCAAACTACCATAGCAATGTCACTCAACCAATTGTATCACATTTTATTAGGCAAATAAAACTATTTCACTATCCTCCCTTCGATGATTGTGGAATAGAAGTGGGAATCAAATGAACACTTATTTTGTGCACAATCATAACAATCAAGCTAACAAGACAAAAAAAGTATTCAAATAATTTTACTGCTAATTCACACTCTATTTTCAAATAATTCATACCCAACGCACCATATCAAACCATTTTAATAAAAAATAAAGACATCACTTCAAATGACTCATACCTGGGGCTTTTCCTTTGCAAATCGAACCATGTCTTCGGGATTCACCTCCAGTGGATCATATCCCAATTTTGCTTTTGTAACAGCCTAACGAAAAACAAAGAAATGTCAAGTGGAGAAAGGACAAACTTGGTTAATTAGAATTTTATGAGCTGAGAACGTATTCCTGCTTTACTTAATATAACAGGCGAGGAACTGTTCAATTTAATGTAGAAATAAAGTTCGTTTTCAAACTAACAAATATAAAATTCTGAAATGATTTTCCCAATATAGTAAATAAATTATGCATAGGTAAGTGGGTAACTTGTTGAGCAAATATTAGTTTGTCTTCATGCACACAACACATCCTCCTGCAGTTACAGGATGCCAGGATAAAACTTTTTAAATTTCTATTATGGTTGAAAATAAATGGTACATCTCCAGCTTGATAATTCAGTGTCACACTGAAAAAGAAATTGTGAAGAGCGAGTTTATAACTCCTTTGTATCAAATAAAACTGTGGCAATTAGTGTACTAGGTGGTTACCAATTAGCTGTAACTGATTTGGTTAGTCGGCTATAATTTTAAGATAGACATTGGACTAAAACTGTGTATGAAGTATACGATAGACTCCATTTTATTAGATGATTACAGTAATAGTTATAAGAGATTTTATTCCTTTATATAATATGTTTTTCAATCAGATTCTATTAAAATATCCCTACAACTATAAAGTTCCTAATTGAAAAAAAAAACAAAAAATATAAAAGAAGAATAAATCCTTAGAGATAATCTTAGACACTAAAAAATTTTAAGTCGGTATCATCAGATGTTTCTCATATTTCTTATACTCCTGCTAAATCTCCAGTAAGTAAATCATTTCCCAACAAATAATTATAAAACATAAAATTTATCTCCACCACAAACAATATGTTCAAAGGCAAGATGCTACGGCCCGAGAAAGTAGCTATAATGATAGCTTAGCCACAGCTTGAATGACTGTCTGCACGAGAAAAAATTCTTAGAAAAACATGACACTTTATCACTTGTTTCTTACAAAAATTAGCTGGGCCCATGAAAATATTAGCCATATAAATGGCTACATTTTTTTATTGTTTAATTCCTAGTCGTTCAAACTGAGTCCGTAATTTTTTAACTGGCTGAATTGGGCAAAAACCCTTTTTTTTTTCCAAAAATATGTTTTATATGGTTCACGAAAGAGAAGTTAGAACCCGCAGCTTATTTTCCCTTTTCTACGTTGTATTGTTGTTTCCGTATCACTTACCTGATGCCTAGGGCTGGAAATAAAATAAGCTAGTTCAGTTTTCATGCAAAATAATTCTAGAGTCTCAATGCTAGCAGTTCAGAATTCCATAATAAAATTATTAGGGCATTGCAGGTTCCTATCTTTTGTAAGACTTGTTGACTACACAGAAAATATTCAAGGTAAATAGTAGGTAGGATGTGCTTTTTGTTGGCAAGAGAGAAGATGCTCTTCTTTGCTCGAAGCTCACGTTTTTAAGTGTTCACAGAACTCCCTGTTCGCATTAAATTTCAATCTCAGACTGTAATGAATTAGTTTTGTTTCAAACGTACCAAGCGGAATTTGGTTAAAGAATTAAGATCTTACAGGAAGACTGCTATGCCATAGATTGTGACCGAAGGAATTAAATATATCAAATACAATGAATCTTATAAAATTTTCAACTATCTTATGACTCTTATCAATACTCAGACACTGCTTCATTAGTAAGAGTTGGAAAGTCGCCTTAATTATTGTCACCCTTACTCCACCTTAGTAGCAGCCTCTGTGCGATTTCCTTAATTGCAACGTCAAGGATCATAGTTTAGTCTCACATTGACTAAAGATATGATTAAAGTAAAACCCAAATTCTAAGAGGGTATAAAAACTTATCCTATATTATTGTTTGGTTGGATTCTCTAGCATTTGCCATGCTCTAAGTTGGAAGTCCTAGGCATGAAGAAAGTGTAAGAAAACCACCTTAATTGCAATCACCCCTAGCCCCCCTTAGTTGCATTACCTTAATTGCAACCTCAAAGGTGACAGTTTAGTCCCCCACGTTAAAGCATGAAGTCAGCTTTACTTTAAAATTTAATCTGTTAATTTTGTTTCTTTATAAAAACCAAATATGAATGGTTCGGAACTTATCTATCAATTTACTATACATAGGTTTTGTCCACTACTTCAATGAAATTCATTGATCAACCAAATTTTAAAAAAATAAAATAAAAAACTGATATAGAAAATGTTATATATATGAACTTGAAAAAACGATGATGAAACAGTTGGGTTGTACAAGTCTTTATTTTACCATGTCTTAAAGCAAGGTTAGCCAAAGCAAGTCCCACATCCCACATGAATATAAATTAAAGAAAGTCTTTTCTTTGGAATGAATTGAATATTTATATATATATATATATATATATATATATATATATATATATATATATATATATATATATATATATATATATAATGGTGGGAAAACCGTAATGAAGTGAATAACATTCATGATTAATAAAATAAATTATGCAACACAGCTGAGTAATTGAGATCAAAACCTTTAGGCCTTGGCTCCCCTGAGGGAGATAACTATCACGTTTAACCCAAGCAAAACAATCCAAATGGCAAGCATATCTAGCACGACATTCCCCTTGATTTGTGTCGCATTTGAACCCCAATTCCTGGAAGATTAAATAACAAGGATGAAAAAAGAAAAAAGAATACCAAATAAATAATATTCAAAAATAAAACAAATTGATTCCACAGCTTCACAATAAGTATAAAAACGGAAACCCAAATAACAAACATACATGATTTGTCCCAAAACTTGTGACATAACAGCCAAGTTCAAGTTCAAATGATATGGTAACAGTCATTCTACAAGTTCAAAAGGTTTTAATAAGAAATATATATATGCATCCAACATAAAGAGATGGAGAATTGTGCGAAATGCTAACAAGTAAATTTTACTTTTTTTTACCATTTAACATAAATCAATTGCCAAAAGCAAAAACTTAAACAACATACATGACTCATATTGAACCCAAGATGGGTTGCCCTTCGTTCCAGGAATGGCCAATCAAAAAAATCACCATTATACGTCACGTAGATACCAGGTTTCACCTCTTTCATGTGAGAAAACCACAATGTAATTAGCTCAATCTGAAAAGAAATAACAAATCTCAACAAATTAGACTCATCATTACAAATAAAGAAAACCAGACAGTAGAACAGATTTTCAACAACGAAATGAGATAACATATACTATATACCTATTGCTTAGGGATTCAAAAGTACCCTTACCTCATTTTGAACATTTGTCACCTTAAAACACCCTTCAAACTCTGGTTTTGGAGTGTACTCTATATCCTCTATATCATCCCCAACACACTATAGACAAAGAAAATAAATTATTTAAAGTTATCAGCCCATGACAATGACTAATGCCCTAAACTACAGTTTCTCATGGTGCAATTTCTGGATCAGTTAACAACCACATTTGATACATAAGAGCTGAATAATTTATTATATTTCAATTTCTACATAATTTACCATTGAAAAGGATTCTGTAATCTCTAGTTGCATATCTAAAATTCACAAATGAAATTGCAACATTATATTCAATTATAATGCAAATCAATCAACCTCATGTGCATACAAAATTGGGGTTGTTTTGAAAATATAAAACCACTCGCACATAAACAATCTATAAAATGAACCATATTTTAAAAAGAGAAAAAAAATCAGAAGATATTGATCACAAGAATACTAATGATAAGAGGCTTTTTGATGAGATGTGTTGGTGATTTCCTTTGAATAAATAACAGAGCCAGAGAGAGAGATTGCAGGAACATTATTATGACATTTACCTCTCTATTTATGATTAAATACCCTTGACCATCTACCATGTATGAAATCATCATAACTAAATCATAGTCAGCATCAGGAAACTTTAATGGAAGTTTTGTTGTCTCAATGTCGAATGCACAAACACGAACTTCAGCACGCTGCAGAAGATCTGTCCTCTTCTCAAGTGTTACCCCGTTATTGGACACTCCAACATCATACCACTGGCCACACCGTATATCTAGGTCCCATGTTTTTGCAAGTGTCATGATAAATAGACAATAGCGTACCAATGGAGAATAGGGTAACAGAATAAATATTAAAAGCATAAAAACGAAATATCGAAAGGTACCGTTGTCAATGGCGAAGCGAACATGATAAGGAACATCATATTCTCGAATATCAGTCAAGCAATCTAGAAAATCTTGAGGTTGATGTTCTCTGCTATGCAACAAGACCAGGTAAGAAGAAAGGCTTAACTAAATTTATCTGAGATGAAAAATATGCCATTGCGTAAAGCAAGTAATATACGAACTTGAAGTAAGATTTGAAAATTGATCTACCTTCTTTCTGTTAACATGGACACAAAGGCTTCTGCAGTATCAGACTTAGCCTTATTTCTTTCAACAGAAGGCATCAGGTCTTTCTTCACATCCATCAATTGTTGTACAGTATCAAATGAAAGCTTTAAATAAGATTTTCTTAACCCTGACAAATGGTTTTTCTGTCAAGAATCATGAGAACATCAGAGTCCATTTATAAGATAAATAAAGCAGGCACAACCTATTTCAATCAAAGCAAAATTAAAATTTTAAAGAAATTGCAAAATTTATCAGATTTAATTTTCAGAAAGACATTGTCAAATCCACAAACATTAGCAAGAAACTAATGCATATATCAAGATGAACCGTATTCACTTAACTTTCTGAAGACTCTGGAAAAAATAAATAAATAAAATCCAATTAAAAGTATTACTGGCGCTGAATGTTGTATTTAAAAGTTGTTTGTCATGTATCAGACAGAGTGAAGCAGATATGACATGCATAAATTGCTTACAAGATCCAGGTCTTCTTTCTCTATAATTTCAATATCAGCAATCCGACCTTCATAACGTCTTCTCAGGTATGCTTCAACATCCATCTCCATTTTATCCTATTAAAATAAATTAATATAATCATAATTAACACCAACATCATGATGGTTACTACAAAATAAACACTGAATCAGAATATATCCAAACGGCAATGAACCCGTTTAGAGCAAAACATACTACCATAGCCCCGCATATGACACACATGAATGTTCTCACCCACCTTTGTAGCTACATAGAAGTAAGGCCGAAATCTGAATTTTGACTTGAATGAAGAGCCATCCTGCAAGAAGAATCCAATCAGTAAACTATTCCGTAAATCAGGTCAATCTTTGGAGAGAAAAAAAACTTTTAACAAAAGCAAGCTTTACCCCAAACAATACCTGTGTAACAAAGTAAAGATCGACACAACTGTATACTTTGTAACTGTTTTCATCCTCAACAGATGACTGCAAAAGTATAACAAAACACGAATAAGCTCACAAGAATGATAAATACAGCAAACCAAACTAGTTGAGACAGTATCTTGTGAATAAGAACCGGAAAACTCGACCGAGACAATTGCAATTCAATCACTCATTCAGCGTAGCTATGTAATAACGGTTCGATTCACACTTAATCAATGCTGGCGAAATGCAATAGAAATGTTCTTACGGATGCAAGAGTGAGTAGCCATCCGAGGCGCTTTTCGCCCTCTGAAAACAGATCGAACCCTAATTTAGCTTCGAGCTCATCCTCGGGGTTGCGGTTCAGCTTCCGCTTCTTCTGTGCTCTGGTGTCTCTCCGGTCACGTCGCCGACCATCGCCGCTCATCGTTGCCCTAACGAGATCGAAGGTTTTGGCGTTGACGCTTTTGAATTGAGGTTATGTGAGTTTGGAAAAAGCTGCTATTAGCGTGAATACAAGATTCGGAGCGGAGGGAAGACACTATCAAGAAGTTTTCCCGCGCTTTTTCCCCGGTCGAAAACTAGAGTTTGGTTCGCAAAGAACCAAACCAACGAACCGGAACGGTCCAAATTGAATAAATTATCAATTTTAATTGGTTCGATTCTTTTATTAATCTGTCATCTATTATTACCTATTACAGGTTATCTAACTATATTTTGTAAAAGAATATTTTGTGACTTAGGTAAATGGTATACAGCAACCGTTTTTTTTTCTTCTCTAAAACAATCTTTCATTTTATTCTTTAATTCATAAAAAAATACTTAATTAGGGAAATTATTATTAATATATTATTTATAATTTTAATATTCAAAGTAATAATTCAAATATATATTCTTAATCAAATTGATTAATGATTCTAATTAAAAAAATTACAAACGCTGTTATTTTTATGATTCAAATTAATAATATTCAAATCCGGTACTAATATATGATTTAGTGCATAATTAAAAAGATATGATAAGTATATATTTATTATTTGAAAATTTAAAATTAAATAAGTATTTCTTCTGATTCAAACTAAAGGATGGTACTAGTACTTATTTTAATTCAAATTTATATCATATAAGAGTATTTATTGATAGTTATTGTTGCTCAGTAAAATTAAGAAATCTTACTGCATTTCTATCAAATTCATAATATAAATACTTAATTGATAATTTAAGTTTTTTTTGGAAGACTTTACTTAATTGATAATTTAAGTTTTTTTTGGAAGACTTTATTCCTACATGAGGAAAAAGTAGTTTTCTCTGTTTCTTCTATCATATGATTGAAATGTCATGAGTTAAATCATGTAACATATCATATATACCCACATAATACAATTATTCTTAAGGTGCATAATTTTATCATTTACAAACAAAAATATCATTAACATTTTCCTTTCTTAACAGTCATGAATTGTATTGACTGAAAAGGTAATTTATTGATTAAATTAAAATTTATTGAAATGTTATTTATGAGATATGATCATAGTCATTTGTATGTATTCATTTGAATTATTAATTCACTTAATTAATTTTAATACATTTTAGTGCTAGTAGTCTTAAAGAATCATTCTTAATACATTTTGTAATTTTTATATGGAGATCTTTTCACATTTAAATTCCAGTGTTAATTTTTTTATTAAAAACATTCAATTAGGTTGAAGATTGAGAATCACTAAATCAAATGGTCCAAGGAAACCCACAAATTTCTGGTTCAGAAAATGATGCTGTACAGAAAACCAACAATTTCCCCGTTTGGAAAATAATGTTGCTCAGTAGATTCAACAACTGTTTGAAGGAGAAATTTGAGTGACTGCCAGCAACAGGAAGGAACCAGAGAAGTGTGCTATAATCTATTTTCATATTATCAAGGTATTCTCACCAGAAATCTCCGCATGAACAAGTTCCTCTTTCAAAATGATGGAACCTATTGGCATCCCTTACAACAAGGGTCCGTTCTGAGACTTTTGATGCTATCTTAAAGAATGCATGACAATCATCACAAATTCGAAGGTTTTTGGTGATTCGAATAGAAGTACCGTTTGGTGTAACAAGCAGACCATAACCAAGTGCCAACCTCTCACTATGTCTATATAACATCTGTATTTTCTCTTCTTCACTGACATTATGGAACACAAACTTCGTTTGAGCCCTATACCCTTCTTTTTCCAGAAGTTTTGTAAACTGAGCTAGTTTTAGACAAATATCATCAGACTTTGGATGAGACTTGTCCCTTGCCATGAAGGTGTGAATCTTATTCTCAACCTCAATCCAACTGCATCCTGGTGTCTTCTTCGTGCCGTTTCCCTTCATTCTCAACCTCACTTCTTCAACATCATTCCATCTTCCATCTGCTGCGAAGATGTTTGATATCAATACATATTTTCCTGAATTTTCTGTATCCGATTGTAAGAGCTTCTTTGCTGCAAGCTCTCCCAATTTTTTGTTAGAATGAATGCGTGAAGCGCTGAGAAGAGCACACCAGACTTCAGAAGTAGGTTTGATAGGCATGTTTCTCACAAAATTATGAGCCTCTTCAAGGGAATTGGAACGGCTGAGGAGATCAACCATACAGGCATAATGCTCTGGCCAGGGTTCCAATTTATATTCATATTTCATAATATCAAACACCTTCTTACCTTCATCCATCAACCCTGAATGGCTGCATGCATATAATAAAGCCAAAAAGGTTATATGATCAGGAATAACATTTTCATCAGTCATTTTCTTGAATAAAGCATTGGCCTTGCTTCCACATCCATGCATTCCATTTGCATTAATCATGGAAGTCCATAAAATTAGATCTCTCTGTTTTACAGAATTAAATATCTTTCTTGAGTTCTCCACACTTCCACAGTGAGCATACGTATCCACTAGGGAGCTAGCAATTGGTCCCTCCAAGAAGAAACCTTTCCTGATGAGAAACCCATGAATCTCCTTCCCTTTCTTCAATGAAGATAGACTAGCAGTGGCAGAGAGTGCACTGATGAGAGCTATAGAATCGGGATGAATTTTAAATTGGTTTAGAGTGTAGAATAGCTCAAGAGCCTCAACCGGAAGTTCATTATGAACACAGCAGGTAATCATACTTGTCCAAGACACAATATCTTTGGATTTAATCGATTCAAATACACGTCTTGCATAATCTATACGCCCAACCTCTCCGTATACATTGACAATGGCATTTTGTAGCACTGTATCAGCTAAATCTCTCTTCAAAACATAACCATGAATCTCTCTGACAAAGTTTTTAGACTTCAACTCGCTACAAGCCTGCAAAACACTGCCAATCATCATGGGGTCAACAGCCATCCCATCCACCTGAACCATCCGGAACAAGTTCATTGCTTCCACATGGCATTCATTCTGTGCATAACCAGCAATAACAGTTGTCCAAGAAATCAGATCCCTTTTAGGCATACATTCAAAAGCACGACCCATATATTTCACACAGCAACACTTAGCATACATATCTATCATGGTGTTCCCAATCTGCATGTTAGAATCCATTCCATTTCTTATCACATAGGCATGAACTTCCTTCCCTTTTAATAAATTTCCCAATCTGCCAGACGCCGCAATCAAGTTCAACACTGACACCTGATCAAACTTCAAGCCAGAACCCTGCATATCGCCGAAGTAATTTAGAGCATCACTATACAGTTCATTTTGAACCAAGCCGGAGAGCAATGTATTCCAAGATACACAATCCCTGCAAAGCATACTATCAAAAACTCTTAAAGAATCCTCCATTCGACCACACTTTGCATACATATCAATCAAAGCATTGGCAACATAAACATTGACAAAATGGTTAGATTTCAACACGAAGCCATGAATTTCTATACCCAGTTTAACAAACGAGGGATCCTCACAACCTTGAAGAGCTGCAACAAAAGTATACGTATTACTCTCGACACCAAGCTCCTGCATTCTTCTAAAAAGTGACAATGCCTCCAAACATTTCCCTTCTGCTACATGTGCCGAAATAATAGAATTCCAAGAAACAGTGTCCTCTTTCTCCATCATAATCCCATCGAACAGCACCCTAGCCCCATCAAGATCACCACACTTGGCATACATACTCATAAGCGCATTACACACAAACACAACTTCACCAAATCCACACTTAACAGCCACACCATGGATTTCAACCCCCGAGCGGGTTTCACCAAGAGCACCACACGCTTTAAGCACAGAGGGAAAAGTACAAGCATCTAGAGCCACTCCGAGGACTCTCATCTCTCTGTACAACTCAATTGCTGCGAGGTATTTCCCACTCGATACAAACGCACCCATCATGGCATTCCAGGTAAAAATAGTTTTTTCAGTTATTTCATCGAACACTTTGAGTGCATCGAGCAAAGAGCCACATTTTCCGTACATGTGGACGAGCTTGGTGGCTAGAAACACCGAAAGGTGAGATTTTAGCAAACGGGCATGCAACTGTCGGCCTTGTGGGAGGGCTTTCTCAGTGGTGCAGAAGTCGAGGAGTAGAGAATGCGCGTGTTCGAGACGCGAGGGGGGCGTGAGTGGGTGAGAAGAAAGGAGGGTTAAGGATTCAAAAGCGGGTTTGAGAATTCCTTGGTTGAGGGTGTTAACGGAAATGGGTTTGAGACCTGAGAGAATTGAAGTGGACATGGTGACTGTGCATGCGTGAAGCTGCGCTGCGCTGCACCGGGACAAGGTTCTCATGCGGAAGCCGCAAAACAGGAACAAAAAATTACAAGTGATAAATAATAAATAAATAAATAACCTTTTTATTTCTTATTTTTTTATTTTTTATAATTAACTTTTCTTTAACCCATAAAATAGTTGTTACGGAACGCGAACTTCGGTTCGGGCCGGGTCAATAGAGAGGTAAACGGAGCCCCTATAAAAGCCGTTCATCTTCCCCAATCGAAAAGACCCTAGATTGTCACAGAGCTAGTTCGTCATTCTTCTTCGTAACAAATCTCCGAATCGTTAGAGAAAGCCATCACCTCTATTCCAGGTAAGCTCGTAAAGCTCCAACTCTATTCCTCACTCACTGCACGATTTAGCCACGCTCTTCTCCCAGATCTCGTTTTCCCTTTTTTGTTATTCTAATCTAATTAAATAAAATTTGCCAAATTCCCGTGTTTGGATCCTTTTCAACCAGTTTGATGCTGGTTTTTATCATTTATCATTTCTCAAGCTGTTGCTGTATTCGATTGTGTATTCTCGATTAAATCCGGATAGTTTGTTATTTTCCTATTTTCGTTATTAGTCAAATTGATGCTTCAATTTTTTTTCATCTGTTACGTGTATGTGTGTGTGTGGCGGAGGATGGGGATTATTCATTTCTTGTTCTGTTGAATTATGAAAATGTGAAGTTCACTTCAAGTTGAGTAAAATAACATTAGGGTTAGGGATACCTTTGTTCCTAGGTTGTAGTGGCAAGCATTTGGTGATGTCAAATCCGTTCATGTTCTTTTGGCACGTATATTTTAGTAATCTTTGCTTGGATAATTGACGAATCGTGTATAATTAAAACCATCCACCACTATCCATAACCTCATATTTTCACTTTTTTTAATAATCAATTCACCAAAATACGGGACAGTGGGAGTGGTGCACAAGCATGAAAAGTTGCACCTGCTATAATTTGTAGTATACAATAGTACTTGGTCAAGAGACTTTGGAGTGGTGAGGAGAATGTAGCAAGAGATAGTTTCTTACTTACTGGAGGATTTTGGAAACCTGTTTCGTTGTACATGTAGAGCTTTTTCTAATGTGACATGTTTCATATTATCTGATGAAACTGAAAACTGTCTGTACTGGATTATTGGTATATAGCATTTGCATCCTCTTGTTCACCTGAAAATCCCCGTTTTATTTGATAGAAATGACAAATCACAGTTGGGTGATTTGAGTTTTTGGTAGTATGGTGCTTTAGTTATATATTTATCGCATTTTTCCTTTTTTTATCTTTTCTTTTTCTCCTGCTTCGCTCGATGCCTAAGTTGGAATTAGTTAAAGGCTTTTTAAATACTTCGCTGTGTCTGTGTTGGTGACAAAAGCGGGGGAGAGCATCGTTCAAGTTTTTTGTTTCAATTCATTTCATGCCATGTTTTCTTCTTATTTTAGATAGTTGGGAAAAAATGAGATAATAATTGGCTTTGGCATGCAGGATGTCGGAAGCACCATTTAGACCACGAGAAAAGCTTTTTGAGAAGCAAAAGTATTTCCAGAACATCCACAGGCATACCTACCTGAAGGGACCCATGGATAAGGTTACATCTGTGGCCATACCTCTGGCTTTGGCTGCATCATCAATTTATCTGATTGTAAGTTAATTGTAATATGGTATCCTTTTAACTTGTCTTTGTTGACTTCATTATCAGTATGTCTCGCACTCTCCATTTGTTTCGAATCAGATTATATAGACACTGTTTTATGCATTTTGTCCAGGGACGAGGGATCTACAATATGTCTCATGGAATTGGAAAGAAAGAATAACCTGGGAATTTCGAATTGAGGAGGTGGGCGATTTGCCACACAGAACAACCATAGCCTCCTTAATATGGACCACTGGTTTTCTTTGCATTAATGTTTGTTCTCTTAATAAAATTGCTTAGTTGCAGATTTTGACTGCATTGGGGGTTTATAACTTTATAATGAAAGCTGTTCATTGTATGTTTTATAAAATCAAATTGGGTAAATTGACTCAGACTGCTGGTTTCAGATTCTGGTTTATGCTTTGTCCTTGTTTTGCAAGCGTTAGACAATCTCAACGGTTTTCCTCATGCGTCGTTAAACATTTCTATCTTGCTTTATGGTGTGCATGGTGTGTAGTCCAGTGGAACTGCCTTGGGAGTAGTTAGCCTTAAGCTATAGGTGGTGGCAGGAACATGTGAAATGGTCTAAGGTGGAACTCCATAGCATTTGTATTTATGATGCATGTTTGGTTTTATATTGGAGAGGCCTCCACTCCCGACCCTGGTTTGGGTAAAAGAATTTTTCGTAGGTTTTCCCGTACCATGATGTGGAAATGTCTAACTGGAAATCAAACACGTTATCGTTAGAAGCTTGATTCAATACTTCAAACTATTAATATGAAACTGGAGCGTTTATACATTTTTATTAATTAAAAATTGTTGAGGAAGTAACTTTTTCTTGTCTAATATTTTGGTTTGGAAATCCACCTTCTGAATGTGGATGAATTTGTTCCCTTGAAAATATGGGCTCATCGTGTCTTTCAATCAGAACCAAATTATCCCCATTCTTGTTGTAGTATTCAGCCTACACTGAGAAAATCGGAAACTTTCAAGATTCGAAGTTTGTGATGTGGTTGGGTGCGAGTATTCTCTACCAAATCCGTGGCACAAAACTCAAGGGCAAATTTTCTCCGTCCAACCACGCTATTAAGCAAGCAACTTTTTATTAAAGGAGGAAGCAATCTGTTTCTCAGTGGATCAAAGCATATTTTAGTGAGTGAATGCAAGCACAGATTTGCCCTAGTTGAAAAAATAGAGGAGTGCATTACTCAGGCAGCAAACAAATTCTTACTATAATCGGACAAAGCAAAATCTTTGCAGGATAGATTCAGTGGAAATGTGATACGTTGACCCGGTGGGCCTATGCAATTCAAAGCTCGACAGGACGTACTACAACCAGTAGGTACTGCTCTCTTAGTCGCAGCAATTATAGAGCCCAGATATTCAATGCTGTTGATCAAAATTCAGATGCTTGGAAGTTCTTGGATGGTCAAAACCCACAAACAAGAGCGCAGCAACTAAGCACTGTAATTTTTTGGGTGGGTGGACTGTGGGGCATATAACATTCAAATGCCTCCAATAAGTTCAGCAGAAAGTTGCAGAGATCTGTGAATGCATACACCACGCTTGACAGAGTTGGATTGACTTTTAAGCTTTTCTGACTTCTGAGTATACATCAGGAAGTAGGGTTCTCTGGATGGAATTTTAAGAACCATACAAGTGCATGATTAACTGGAAGAAATCCTAATTGGCTAATCCACAAATTAACATGATGATGTAACAAAAGGAAAAAAAAAAAAAACTGACGAACACTAACTAATAATGAAGGATCACAAGTCAGCCTGGAAAGTATTCATCATCCACTCTTTCATGTATATTTACTCGTGTTGTACTTGTCCCTACCTAAAGCATTCTCGTTACATGCGTTTGTTGAAGAAATTTTAAACAATCTCACATTCATTCGTATATTAACTAAATTAAAAAGGTGGTCACATCCAGGAAAACTATTACCTATAATGCTTTGAGTTTTCACTTTTTACACCTAGATTCATCAAGTGGTACTCAATGGTGCTTGGAGCAATGTAGCAATTATTTAGAACATAAGCTGGATGCCCCTTTCTTACAGTGCCAAGCTGTGTGAGTATGTGACTTTCTGCTCCAGAAAATGCATTTTTGGGCTGGTCCTCCATATGGGTAATAATTTTTTATAAAGGCAACTGGGTACTGCTACTTCTCCTACTCTGTCTTGCTTCCTAAGGTTCTCCCACATTCATGCTTTATATAGCAGTAGGTGGCCCTTTCTGTTCACTCCTCAACCAAAACTTATGGTCCAAGCACCTTTATATCTTAAAGAAAGCACTTATATAATTACCAACTCTTCTTTAGAAACTTCTTAAGAAAAATACCTGTATATGTTACCTTAAATAGATCTAAAAAGATTTGCCATATTAAAAGTAGTAAAAAGATTATATGATCCTATAAGTTACCGCGAGGTGGCAGGTATATAACTTTATATATATGCACGCGTGTTTGTAAATATTTTGGTCCATACATAAACTATGGATGCCATGTTGAGGAACAGTAGTTAGCTGAATTTGCCAATATACCAACTTACGAAAATTGCTACCTAACCAAAGCACTCTCATAAAGATTCTTCACTAAGTTTTCAGGGAATAATAAAACGGAGAAGTGTAGTCAAAGATTTAACATTTATACTCTGGACGTATAACATCTTCCAAATCCAATACTAGAACTTTGATGGTGCCATATAATCAAGTTGGCTTGTGAGTAAAGTTGGCAGGAAAAACACTAAGTATTTGTCTAGAGAAGATAAATTCACTGTTAACTTCATAGCTTTTAACAGCCATATCTGTCATTTGGGCTTATTCTATGGTCTGTTAACAAAATAAACTGCTTAGTCTCACACCCCAAAAGCCAGTCCTGTTTATAAGCACCTTAAGGGAAAGTAGAGCCATCATTCCAAGAAAAAGAGAAAAAGAACAGAGAAAGAAAACCGGAGATAACTGGCCTTGGAGAGGAAAAGAGTGTTATAGTGTGTGGTGCAATAATGGCAACACCAAAACAGTCATATGAGCAACACCAACAACAAACAAATGTGCAGCGTGTGAGGAATTCGGGGATGATTAACGTGAACCAGAGTCCCATGAGGGATGACAAGGAAGAGGAGATGTCAAGATCAGCTTTGGCAATGTTCAGAGCAAAGGAAGAAGAAATTGAGAGGAAGAAAATGGAGGTGAGGGATAAGGTTCATGCTTATCTGGGTCGAGTAGAGGAGGAAACAAAACGCTTGGCTGAGATTAGAGAAGTAAGTGCCACAATGCTTATTCACTTGGTTTAGCTCTAAGCTTTCATGCTTTATTTGTTTTCTGGTCTTTCATGTTTTACATATAAACCAATATATAGCGTGTTTGGTTCCACATTCCAGATATGCTTTTTCATGTTTCATAAGCAACCAGTAGTTATAATTTCTACCTCTGAGACCTGATTTTGTACTTCTCTTCCCAAACATGCCAATAAACATAAGGTATGGGGAAAAAGTATAGAATTGATTCTTGTAAACCAAGCAGGTTAAAGGTTAATCTGACTACAAATTTTGTTTCCTTTTAATTTTCTCATAAAACCTTTGAGCAAGAATTGAGGATTATCAGAAACTTAAAGGCAATTGCTGTGTCTTTGTGTGTGGTGTATTGGTTATTTTTCCTTGTTCTTAAACAACTACTCACATGTCACTAGTGTTGAATAGTGATTGTTTGGAAAACTGAATATCATGTTGTAGGAGCTTGAGGGTCTGACAGATCCGTTGAGGAAGGAAGTGGCAATGGTCAGAAAGAAGATAGACAGTATGAACAAAGAGTTAAAGCCACTGGGCCAAACCTGCCAAAGAAAGGTGAGATTTGCCAACTGTTTACCAGTTGATTTGCTTTTGACATTTCTAAAATCTATTCTTAAGTCATAGGATTGTGGCAAAGTGATCCCCATCTGGTTTACTTACACAGCTTTTGATACAAACACTTGAGCACTGAATTTTAATCAATTAACCATGCTTGCTTGCTTGGCCCCATATTGTCTCATCAACTGGGAGGCAAAGTGGACATGATTATTTAGTGGTTAAGCTATTCATTGTTAATAATTGTGTTTAAGTGTCCATGTAGAAAATTATCTATTTGGTTCAATGGGAGATTTTCAAATTCCTCATGCAAGCTTCTTTTGCATCATTATGCCTAGAAAAATAGAATAAAGAAAAAGGGTTGAAGGGAAATATGAACCATAAACCAATCATAACTCACATACTACTTTACTTTCAAAAATGGTTTGACAGATAAATAGCCAAATTTACTGTACATGGCAAATTGTGACTGTATTATAGTGTGTGTCAAACAGTTTTCTCAATATAAATTATTTAAACTTGATTTTTCTATCTTTGTTTATGTTTTTTATGGGATCACAGGAAAGAGAATATAAGGAAGCCCTTGAAGCTTTCAATGAGAAAAACAAGGAAAAAGCTCAACTTGTTACTAAACTAATGGAGGTAAGAATTTCTTTGATGATTTGAGTGTGTGTGCAAAACTTTCTAAAATTGTTTCCTAACTTGTGTTTTTCTCTCTTTATATAGCTGGTGACTGAGAGTGAGAAGTTGAGGATGAAGAAGTTGGAGGAGTTAAGCAAAAACGTAGATACCCTGAACTGAAATTAATGCTAATACAAGTAACCTTACTTCTGGAAAAAAGTGTGATGTAACTGTTGTATGGTATGTGACATAATTTGTGATTTCATTGTATTTTGAGAATTTGATTAGGAAATGTGCATTAGACACCTAAATTCTGAACATTGAACAAGTTATTGTCATTTGATTTGAGATTTGATATTCAAACTGAACAATCAGAAATTATTTATTTTTCCTTTTTGTGAATGGACTGATCTAGTTAAACTAATCCATTCTTTCTTGTTTCAACTTACCAAATTGATGTCACCAATACAAAACTTGACTATTTCAATAATGTTGAAAGAGTTCTTCTATTGCTCTACATTTTGCACATACACTTACACTTCCAGAATTTTTGAACTTCAAATGATTAGTGTTAAAGCATATTTTGAAAAAAAAAATAACAAGAGTGTCACAATTGATTAGTGGGAACCTATTTCAATTCATTGATAACTTTAGTTTTATTTTAGAAAGAAATTAAAATTAGATATTTGTAAAAAAAAAAAAGTATAGAATGAACAGATGATTATGATAAAAGTTTTTATATTATTACTACGGAAAACACAACATCATATTTGTATTACATTAATATATATATATATATATACAAGTTTATAATATTTATAATTTATCATTTTAGTATTTTTAACAATAACTAATTAAAAAAGAAAAATAATACAATAATATATATACACGTATGTATAATTTTATAAAAATAGTATCAGAAAAATTACATAGTCATTATTTTTAAAAAGAGAAAAATAAAAATTATTTAATTATTTTAAAATAAAAATAAATTATTCAGTTATTTATTTTATTTAATAAATAATTTTTATTCAATAAATAAAATTTATTTTTTATTTATTAAGAGGTAAAATTGTTGAATTAAAAGATGATACCATTGTTATTAAATGATATATCTTTTTCATACAATAGTATAGTTTTTATAATTTTATTATTTTATCAGTAAATAATTAAAAAAGTAATATAATTGGATATAAATATATATATATATATATATATATATATATATATATATATATATATATATTAAAGTTAGAATTAAAAATTATGTCATTATTTTTTAAAAAGAAAGTTATTGTTATTTTGAAATAAAAACAAGTTATTTAATTATTTATTTATTAAATAAATAATTTTTCATTTAATAAATAAAATTTACTTTTTATATATTAAATGGTAAAATTATTTAATTAAAAAATTACACTAAAGAAAGTTAGTGAATATTCTTTTTATATAATGGTATATATTATACAATTAAAAAATTCTCCATGCATATAAGATTCCTTTATGATTTTTAAAGAAAATTATATCAAAAATAAATTCTATAAACCATTATTATTACTATTGGAATCCCAAAATATTTCAATTTTTTACATTATTTTTTATTATACATTAAAAACCACTATTTATCAAGAAACTATGAAATTTAAAATGCACAAGTAAATATAAAGAACTACAAGAAGGAATTGAAGAATTGATTAAAAAAATGTTAAAACAAAATCAAAATTGGTGTATTACCTTTCTTAAAGTAAGTATAATTAAATACAGATTATATAGATGAATATGATCATGAAATAAATAAACAGATAAGTCTAATTTTTAAAAAAAAAAAAAACAGATTCTAGATTATTATTATTATTATTATTATGAATAAATAAATAAATAAATAAATAGAGAAATCTAATTTTTCAGTTCAAACCCTAAAACCTAAGAAAATAATTTGAGTATTTTGTCCCAGATTCAAAGCTGGTATCAGAGGAAGAACCGTAGAGTGAAAGAAAAGCTTAACAATGGCGTCAGAGAGCACAGTGACTTCAAACTCCACGAATGGTGAAGGACCAAAGGTGGTTGTCATAATGGGACCCACAGCTTCCGGCAAGTCCAAGCTCGCCGTTGATTTAGCCTCTCACTTCCCCGTCGAAGTCATCAACGCCGATTCCATGCAGGTCTACCGCGGCCTCGATGTTCTCGCCAACAAACTCCCTCACTCTCAACAAAACGGTACCACCGTACACTCGCCGCACCTGATTTTTTTCTCCATCGCAATCTCGTTACGTTTCTGAAACCGCGTTTCGAAATTTGCTGCAGGAGTGCCGCATCATCTCTTGGGCACTGTGAGCCCCAGCGTGGAATTCACGGCTAAAGCGTTTCGAGATTCCGCTATTCCCGTATGTCTCAATCGAAGAACGAAGAGAATCCACTTTTATTTTTATTATTTATTATTATTTGCTATTTTTTTTATTATTTTCAGATTATTGATGACATATTGGCTCGCAATCGTTTTCCTGTTATAGTTGGCGGTACGAATTACTATATCCAGGTTGGGATTTTGAGTCATGCTTTCTTTGTGTACTGTTTCTGTGTTCTTCATTTTATTTGTTTATTTCTTTGAATTTCTTATGATGCTTAATAATGTACCTAAATGGTTTATTTCTGCTTATGAATTTTGCACTTTTGCCAATTTATCCTATTCAGGCTCTTGTGAGTCCGTTTCTTCTAGATGATTCTGCAGAAGATGTGGATGAATGCTGTTTGCTTGACCCACCTGGTATATTGTTATGTATTTGGTGCTTTCTTTTACTTTATTTTTTGTTTCTATTTCAATTGACATGTACTTGTTATGTATTGCATTTGTAATTTTATAGGCATCACGCAGTCTGAGAACAGTTTCCCTGCTGAAAATTATGGTTCAAGCTATGGTTATGATCTGCTCAAGGATATTGATCCAGTTGCTGCTAATAGAATCCATCCAAATAACCATAGAAAGGTTGGGTATAATTTGATTATTTATTGTTTATACTTCTAGAGAAATGCAAAGGTTCATCTTGTTTATGCAGTTGGAGTTATGCATGCAACAATTCCATGATGTTTTTTCTGTTTATAATGAGTTCAATTGTCTTGATTGTCTATGTAAAGATTTTTACACCGTCACCTAGTTAAATATCAGTTAAGATTTGACTTTTAATGTAACTGTTGCAAAAGTCAGCATCTTAATATACATGGCCGTTTATGATGGTATAACAATGTCTTGGAAAGTGGATTTAGGCTTAATTCAACTTTATAAAATCGAGTTATAATATGAGGTTTATACCCATTTATATATTATAATTTAGTTATATCTTTAGACGACATGAAATCTGCTACCCAAATCTTGCTGAAGACTAAATATCTTGAGTGTGGAACTAAATATATGTGATAGTGGGTAGCTAATATGTCTGACAAATTTTGTTGAGATAGATTTTGATATCATCTTATAAAGGGAATTTAACTCTAACTCGACTTTATAAAACCTGCTCGCAAACAAACATCTACATTATTAATGTTCTTAAATTTAATTGATATAATATATAAAGCACATATAAGTATGCTTATTGTTGTAGTCATTTGATTTAGTTTTGGCGTTCTGTACATCAAAATAGAAGCTGGTCTTTCAATTCATTTTTGAAATTTAAATATACATGAACTGCCTAACTCGGGATTACCCGCATACTTGTGTTTTTGATGGGTTTCAGATAAATCAATATATTAGTTTGTACACTCGCACTGGTGTTCTTCCTAGTAAAGTTTTTCAAGGGAAGGCAGCAGAGGTTTGTTTTCTTCTTTGGCAATCATCGATTACTGAAATTTCGATATGATCTCTTTTCCCTTTGTCTATGTATGCTTTTATAATTATTTTCCCAATTTATGGTCTTTTCCGAGTAATCACAGTGTCGCCCTTTACTCATTCTGTTCTATTGATGGACAATTGGTGTTGGCATCACAGTGGATTAATAATCACAGTCTTGGCACCAAATTGCCAATGTTTTATTGCAATATGTCTGTTGATTCTTTTTTCCCCTTTTAAATAATATTGGTCGTACCTGTGGCAGGGCAGAATTGGGGTCAAGTTGACAACTTAAGATATGATTGTTGCTTTGTATGTGTGGATGCATCTCTCCCTGTACTGGACAGATATGTAGAGCAGAGGGTAGATTGTATGATGGAAGATGGATTACTCAATGAAGTCTATGACATTTATAATTCGAACGCAGATTATACTAGAGGTTTGCGACAGGCCATTGGTGTCCGTGAATTCGAGCCTCTTCTTAGAACTTGTGTTGTCAAAGACATGTATGAAAGAGAGAGGGAATTGACTGAAGGATCTACCATAGAAAAGGGCAACACATTGTTTAATGGTAATTTGGTGGAGTTGGTGAGATCTTCCTCTGATACTGAATCCACAATTCTTTTGGAAGAAGCAATTGAAAAAGTAAAGCTTAATACCAGGAGACTTGTTCGCCGACAGGTAAAAAATAATGTCATTTGTTTTATGACTTCCTTAAACAAGCATTCTTGGATAAAATTATTTTGGCCGTGCATGCAAGGAAACTGAAAATGTAATTTTTCTGTATTCACAAGTAATAGAAAATTGCCAGTACCACTGAGATTATTCCTCTGAATTTTGACTTAGATGTTTGAAATATCTCGTCCTCTTTTTAGAGCATTTAGTTCACCTGCCATTCGGCTGTACAGTATCACTGTTTATTTGTTTTAGCTATAATTTATTTGTATTATTATTAGTGTTTTCCAGTGCTTCCTATAATTAGTGTTATTGTCTAAGTAGTCCGGACAATGAATTGACTGGAGTTTGTACGGAAGCTTATAGTCTGAGATTTATATTGAAGCTTTGTTATGACAGAAGAGGATGCTTAGTCGACTGCAAACATTGTTTGGTTGGAACATACACTATGTTGATTCCACAGCATCAATATCAAGTAAGCTGTTTTAATCTTGTTCATCAATTAGCTCGTTTAATATCCTGGATTGCATTCATTTAGTTATTTATGTTTCAGGCAAATCAGAAGATGTATGGGCACGCCAAGTAGTTGAATCTGCTGTGAAGATAGTTAAATCTTTCTTGAGTGATAACGGAAGCTTGTCATCCACCTTCGGGACTTCAAATGACGCAGGGATGAAAATAACCCAAAGGGACCTCTGGACTCAATACGTATGCAAGGTTTGTTATGTTTTATGACCCTACTGCCGAGAGACATTTATTGCTAATAACTTAAATGAATCTTCTTTTTACTCTGGAAAGGGAGTGTGGTGATCCTTATGGCGTTAATGCAATAATGTGGCACAAACTGCATACAATTTTGACCTACAGAAACAAAAAACAGAAAAAAAAACAATAAGTGGAAGCAATTTGTCGAACTACCGTCTAGCAACTTTAAGTTTCTGGAAAAAATTTCATTTGGATGTCAAATTTTTCTGTATGAAATACCACATGAAAAATTTAAGTTTTCTTATGAACTTTCCTTTTGGCAGGCGTGTGGGGATCGGGTTCTTAGAGGATTACATGAATGGGAACAACACAAACAAGGTCGTGGGCACCGGAAACGTATTTCAAGTCTTAAGAGCAAGGGTCAATTTCCTGGTTTCGTGGAACAGAAGGTGGAGTATTCTCAGTGTGAACAGTAACGAATATGTCGTATGATTTTTGAAATGAAGTATATATGGGTACTGTTGAAGGCATCTCATGATCGTCTGAAAAAGTTAAGAAACCAATTTAAGTTAAACTTAGATTTGTATGAGGAAAAAGTTTGGAATTATATGATATTAATAGAAATGGGACATGGTCACCTTTCTTTTTTTTTACACTATCATCTTATTTGTAAGTTATCATATATAATAAATTTCTTCACTTTTTATGAGCTAAACTATGTTTGTAGTCTTAATTTATTGTTAAATTTGGTTTTATATTTTCATCTTTTAAAATATTCATTTTGGTATTTTAACTCTTAAATTTAATTAAAAATTCTTTCAAAACTATAGTTGTTTTTTCAATTTTATGGTACAATTTGATTTTTTTTAAATAATTGAAACAATAATGAAACTTAATCTATTATATTAATTTATATGAAAATTAGTAAATAAAAAAATTCAATTTATTGGTGAATGAAAAAAGACTAAGGGATAGATTGTCTGAAAATCGAACCACAGCAAACAATTTGAAAAATCTAATATAAATGTTTTTTTGCTAGTAGGACTAAATTTTTCAAGTGATTTTCACTTTTTAATTCACATGATACTTAACTTTTATAGTTTTTAAATTTAAAACAAATACAAATTCTTATATATATATTTCTGGATGTAAAAGTGAATTCTAAAATTCATTATTTATAATATATTAATATATTTTGAAATGCATGATGTGAAATGTATTTCTGGATCTATAAATATATTTTAAAAATCACATTTTCAACTATATATTTTAGAGTATCCAATATCTGTCCATACCTTGCACTAATATCCAAAACTAGCACGTGCATAACGTGCTTTAGTTTTGTCACGTAATATTGGGACCGCTTTTTATTTGTTTTGTTTTTTCTATAACACTATTAGTTATATAACAATATTTGTTTGACTTCAACTATTTATGAGCTAAATTTATAGTATTTACACATGTAGCTAGGCACGTATAACCCTTCAATTACATCGTCATCACAAAATCTTAACCCTTCAATCAATTTATTATTGCAATATATTTTACAATTAAAACGAGATTTAACAAAAAAAGTGATTTTTTAACCAATTACCATTTCGGTATTTTCTTTATGGTAGAGGATTCACTTCCATAATACCACTAATAATTTGTAAAATAAAATTAATATTTATTATATACCTTAATAATATTATGATATAATTAATTTACGTATCAATAATTATTGTACTACACCATCTATAACAATACTTTATTGTCTGTCTAGACTAATACTTCTGACAACAACAGTTTATAAAAATGATTATGTGACAATATCTAAGTCAATTACTATTAATTTTATATCAATTAAATTATTATAAATAAATAAACATAATCAAGTCAAAGCATTGGAGTGTCATTGGCAGACACTCTCATTCGATTTGGAACGAAACTCTCATTCGGTTTGGAACAAAGACTTCATATTTTAAGATGATAACTTAAAGAACGACGAAAGATGAAGACCAAAATTATCTAAACTAAATTAATATATTAATTTTTATTTTTTAGTTAACCTCTTATCAAATAAAATTAATTATATTTACACGTGATTAATCACATCTATTAAGTGATGCCTAAAAATACAAAATTCAAACCTAGATTAGTTTACTTCAAAATTATTTTATAAACAATCTATATATTATAAGAACAAAGACTCTGAACATTACTAAGATTAAGATGATGGTTAATTGATTGTAAAAGATATTTTAACAAAAATAATTATTTTTAAAAAAAATTCTTAAGTCATTCAAGAAAAGATTTTAAAAGTAATTTTTTATTGTATATTAATTGTCAACAAATAATAAAATAATAAAAGACGATGAAAAACAATGAATATTTTATATAGGTTAAATTATTCTCGAATCTATTATATCTAATTTAATACGGATTTTTTTTATTATTATTGGAAATCAACCAAATTACATATACTTTACGACAACCAAATATTTTCTTTTACTCTTTTAAAATATCATTTTTTAATATTTATTAAAAAATATAATTAAGTGTAGAAACCTATTACACCAACACGCCAAAATTAAGATTAAAAACCAAAACAACTAATAAGAAATGAATTAGAGAAACATGAATGTGCTTAATTTTTCAAAAGAGTAAAAGAAAGTATAAACTTTTTCCGAGGAGCGTGTAAATACAATTTGGCTTAGGGATTAAACTCATAAATTTCTAAAGAAGAGAAATTCTTTTAAAAAAAAGCTTGAAAACCTTTTTAGAAAAATATATAATCTTATTTTTTTATTTTTACGTTTTTTATTTGAAAAAAATAACTCATATGTTTTCTTGGAAAAAATAGTTAATCAATTATCAGATAATTAATTATATGATTTTTCAATAAATTATATTATTTTTAATTAATTAAATTGTTCTATATTTAAAAAATATGTATATATAAGTTAATGAACGAAGCAAACATTACAAACTCAAAAAAAATCTAATTAAAATACCTACTTCAGTACATGTATCACAAATACGAAAACATCTACATACAAGTCATTATCAAAACAACTAAACAGAAACACGCTTTGTGGAAAAAGAATCATACTCGATATGTTCAGTGAGTGTTTTATTATTATTATTATTATTATCATTATTATTATATATTATATATACTGACGGACTTTATAAGGGTTTCAAAATGATTGGTAAGAAGTATATATATATATATATATATATATATATATATATATATATATATATATATATATATATATATATATATATAACAAGTTCCAGTTCTGTGATGTGTGTCTTTAACGAGAAATAATTTAAAGAATAAGATACATTAAATTCATGTGTTTTGAATACATTATAAAGACAAAGAAAAGGTGACTTTAACGCGTTTTTTTGCCCTATATTCCTCTTTCACACTGCATGTGTTCCATTAAACGTTTTCTCATTCCTGAGATGGCAACACACAGTGATGTGGAAGAGGATGATGAAGCAAAATTTGAACCGGAACATATGCAACACACTCAGAGTTCACAATATTAGAATAGGGCAAACAGCTTCTGCAAAAATTTGTCACAACAAATCTTCACTTACTATGCACGTACAGATTTGGTATTTCTGTGGTTCTTTTTGTTTTACAAATTCATATTTTTGGTCTAATCTTCTTCTATATATTTCTTACACTTTAACTAATTAAATGGTCTTTTAGTGTTACTTTAAACAAATGTGTTAGATCTAAGATTCAATTGAATCAAAATAAAAGAAATGGAGCATTAGTTCAAAATTGTAGATTTTTTTAAAATCTGGAAAATAAAATAACTAAAGTTGTGACTAGGACAAAAATTACAGTTCTTGTACTCAAATATAAATGTAAAAAAAAAATCATTTTAAACTAATCAAGAAATATAGCTAAGATAATTTCATTTTTCTAATTTCAATTATTTTGTCTCTAAAATGTATTTTTATATTATGAAAAAAATAAAATAGAATCATAATTAATGAATTTTTCTCAGAATAATATTATTAATACTAGTGTTTTTTTACATTTAAATCCAAAACGATACTTTATTTTATTTTATAATGTAATTTTTGAAAGTAATCTTATTTAATGCAGAATTAACTACTAAATATATAAGTTTTTTCTCAAGAGCAATATAAAAACTAATAAATCAAAGAAACTACTCCTTCCAATTATCTGAATGTCATTAAAATTTGCCACTTATCTTTATAATATATATATATATATATATATATATATATATATATATATATATATATATATATATATAT